>JGI20155J14468_10000172_pt1 | contig 54690 bp, 34 predicted proteins | sample COG_05_FD_14468 | JGI IMG/M metagenome (IMG submission 14468) | reverse complement strand
TCTTCATCATCTTCGAGCTCGTCGTCGTCTTCCTCGTCTTCCGAGAAGAAAGAAGAAGAAGAAAAGAAGAAAGATTCGTCTTCGAGCTCCTCCTCATCATCATCGTCGTCGTCGTCTGAATCTGAATCCGAGAAGGCGAAAGAACCGACGCCTGTGAAGAAAGACTCCTCCTCGAGCAGTTCGTCGTCCAGCTCTTCCTCGTCTTCTGAATCCGAGAAGAAGGAAGAAGAGAAGAAAGAGTCGTCGTCTTCGAGTAGTAGCAGTTCGTCGTCCTCGGAGTCCGAGAAGAAAGAGGAAGAGGAGAAGAAGAAGGACTCGTCATCGTCTTCGTCCTCGTCATCGTCCAGCAGTAGCAGTAGTAAGAAAGAAGAAGGAGAGAAGAAGAAGGAGAAAGATTCCAGTAGTAGCAGCAGTTCCTCATCATCCTCCTCGTAAGTGTTGTCGCGTTGGTCGAAAAGTCGTAAAACTTTACTGATGGTTTCTCTCTCTCTCCTATCAAATCAAAAACAGCAGCAGCAGCGACGACGACGATGAACCCGCCAAGAAGAAGGCGAAAGCCTCGACGCCAGAACCGGCGAACGTGTCCGAGAAGGTGCCAGACTTCGCGAAGAAAGCGAAATCGGTCCCCGCGAAGAAAGGTCCGAACCAACCGTTTCAACGCGTGAAGAACGAAGAGTGGTTGGGACAAAAAGGCAGTTGGGACATGACGTACGAAGCGGCGTTCGGGGAGAAAGGCGTCGGGTGGAAAGCGCAGGAGGTTTTAGGGAAAGTTAAAGGCGCGAGGTTTACGCACGAGAAGAATAAGCGGAAACGATCGACGTACAGAGGCGGCTTGATTGACGACACGGCGGTGAATTCGATCAAGTATCCGAGCGATTCGGATTAATTATATATAGCAATTTAATATTTAACTCTCTCACATATTACGACGGTATTGATTTCAAATAAACATAATCTATATTAATAGTAGTAGCATTAGTAAAAGTACACATTTCAACACGCGCGTGCGCCGGGCTAAGTATTATTATTCAAAATTCTCTCCAAGTATCTCGCTAAATTCAGTTTTCGTTCGACGATTCCGCCTGCTGCGCCGCCGCAAACTTTTTCAACTTTTTCTTCTTCTCTTGCAACTCCGTGCTCATTTGTTCGAGCTCAAAATCTAACTTCCGGTTCATCGCTTTCAAGTATTTAATCTCTTTTTCGTATTCGTACAACTGATTTCTCGCCGCTTCGAGTTCGACTTTACTTCGGTCTAATTCCCAATCCGAAGGTTGAGGTCGATAATATCCTCCTCCTCCTCCTCCTCCCATGAGACTCGTACTATCACCACCACCACCGTTTAAAATCACGGTGTTATCATTCACAAAGTCCGTTTTGGTTAAATCAACAGCTCCTGTGACGGAGGACACAGTACCTGTACTTGGCTTGACACCGTTCGTAGTAACCAGGGACGGCTTTTGTTGCTGTATTTGTTGCTGCTGCGCGTTTGACGCGTTTGTCGCGACGCTTGAAATCATTCCTAAACTTGGCGCGATGTTCCCACCGCCGCTCATACCAGCAACGGAAGCATTGTTCGACGATCTCGCCGAAGCAATCGCGGCTAATTGAATCGGTACCACCACCAGCGCGGTCAAAATCGAAATCACCGTCACCACTCTTCCTTCCGCGGTGACCGCTTCAAACGGCTGGCCGATGCCGGTTAACGTCAAAAACGACCAATAAATGGCATCCCCGACGTCGCTAATCTTATCGTTTGACTCGTATTCAATGTCAAAAAACAATTCCGCGCTGATTAAAAACACGCACAAAAATTCCACCAACACCGCCACAATCTTTTCCGTGATTTCTCTGTCCGCCGCTTTTTGTTGTTCCAGCTCGATTTCCCTCGCCGTCTTGCGTCTTCGTCTCCGTCCTCTTCTTCTATTCTTTTCCTCCTCGCCTTCTTTATCTAACAATCTTAACAAACGAAACAATCTAAAAATTCTCAAAGGTCTGTACTGATTGGTCCCAGTCGCAACCATCGCCGCGCCTCCACCAATCCCTAACGTCGAATCGAAAATAAACCCAAACGTCGGCAACAAGGCCAAGAAATCAATCAGCGCCAGCGGTTTCCTCAAATATTGCAAGCTAAAATCCTCCGTCCATAACCGCAAGAAGAACTCGAATAAGAAAATCCCTTGTAAGACGATTTCCCCGTCTGCAATTCTCGAATACGTAAACAAAGGCGCCAACGAGTCCGGAAACTGCACCGGCAACACGTCGAACAACTGCAAGCCTTGCTTAATCGCTTGCTCTTCGCACGACTCTAAATACGCCACGATGCCAACGCCGACGGTGCTAAATATGATCCAAAACCCGCTATCGTCCGCATCTTTGAGTAAATCTTTAAACCGTAAGTTCAAAGGTTTCGAGTGCCACTCGATGTTCTCGAAATCCTCTCTGTTCGGGAACTCGTTCCAGTTTTGTTGTTGCGCGTAATTTTCGTCGAACGAGCCCGAGTTGAAAGATCCTCCTTGGGATTGCGAGGAGGAGGACCCTCCAGACGTACCCCCGAACGACGGGCCGTCGCCGCTGCCGGAACCGGACCAGTACGACGCGATACCTTTGTCTCTTTGTCTCTTCTTCTTTATGAATAAAGAAGAAGAATACGAAGAAGAGGCGTTGTTTTTGGCGCACATGATAAAGTCGTCTCGTCGTCGCTTTTTCCAACAACAATTCTTCGATTGGGGATGCGAATGATTTTCACTCGCACTCTTTATTCTTCTCGTTCTTCTCACTGGTGGTGGTAAAAAAGAACACGACGACGAGGATGAAAAAGAGCCACCATCGCGGGACAGAAAGAGCACCATCTCTCTCTCTTTATCGTCTCTCGTCTCTTCTCTTCTGCTGTTCTTCTGCGCGCAGGTAAATTTGTAGAGAGCAGAACGTGTACTATATAAAAGAGACGCTGGATAAAAAGAATATAAAAAAAAGTGCCAAACGTTTGCCCTTTTTTCTTCTCGCTTTCTGTGAAAAAGGAAAAAACTTTTCCATGGTCTTTTCTCTTCTCTCTTTCTCTCTCTCTCAATTTTTTTTTTACCCTTGTGTTTAGGGTCTCATATAAAACCCTAAAACTAGGTGAAGTCAAAATTTCTTCTGTTTTGCTTTTTTCTATTCAAGCCGCCAAAAAACAAGGCGTTTCAACTTTCTCTCTCAAATTTTTAAACTCAAACACAGAAGAAGAATAAAAAGTCCTCACCATCTTTTTCTCATCATCATCTTCTTTATACATATATCTTCTCTGCAGAACAGAACGCAGAGATACTCATTTCAGAGAAGAAGAAGACGAGTGTGGCAGAGTAGTGTTGAGAGCATATACTCTTTCTCTGAGATTTTAACACGGCGTAATAATGGCGAGTAACAACAACGAGGAGGATTTGACGAATAATGAATTGCGAACGCTCTTAGACGAGCAAAATCTCCACCCGTTTCTGGAGTTGATTTCAAATCTCACCTCCTCGGAGAACGAGAAACGAACTCGATGCGAGAAGATCTTCGAACTGTGCAAGACGACGCAGTTAGGTTTCACGGTGAAACAACTTTTACGCGCGTTGAGGAATCCAACGAAAGTACAGGATGAAAAAGCGAGACAAAGTGCAGAGATGAGCGCGGTTTTATTGAGGCGATCGATCGCGAACAGAGAGGGCGAGTTTACCTTGACGGAAGCGAACGGCGTGACGAGTGAAGTGGTTTCGATGGTGAAAACGGAGTTATTAAACGCGTTACGAGAAGATTCGATGAGAACGGACACGGCGAGCAAATCAATCACGAATAAAACGAGAGACGTGGTGATTGAAGTCGCCGCGCACTCCATCGACGACGAACGGGACGAGTGGCCGGAATTGTTACCGTTTATGTTTGGCGCGATTAGCGGGAACGATGCGTCGGATAAGTTGAAAGAAACGGTTCTGTTTATTTTTGGCGCGCTGTCGAACGTGTTAGGGGAAAGGTTGAAACCGCACTTGGCGACGTTGCATTCGATTTTGCAAGCGAGTTTGCAACACGCGAATAACGACGTGAGATTGGCGTCGTTATCGGCGGCGTGTTCGTTCGTAGAGGGATTGAGTTCCACGGAGGAAAGAAACGCGTTTCAGGATTTGTTGCCGCTGATGTTGCAAACGTTAGGGGCAAGTTTACAAAGCGGGGCGGAAGACGACGCGCAAGAAGCGTTGGCGATGTTTATCGAGTTGGCGGAAACCGATCCGAGGTTTGTGAGGAAACATTTGGTGGACATCGTGGAGGCGTTTTTAAGCATCATGGAAAACGAGGAGTATGAAGACGGGACGCGGTCGTTGTCGTGCGAGTTTTTGGTGACGTTAACGGAGGCGAGAGATCGCGCGCCGGGGATGATGCGAAAATTGCCGAATTTCGTCCCGAGATTGTTGAAAGCGTTGTTGGTGTTTTGCTTCGACGTGGAAGACGAACCGGAGTGGCACCAATGCGGCGACGAGGAGAACGACGACGCCGGGAACGGTGATAGGTTTGACGTCGGGAGCGAGTGCTTGGATCGCGTGGCGATCGCGTTAGGACCGAACGCGGTGTTAGGTCACGCGGCGCAGATGGTCCAAGCGCTTTTGAGCGACCCGGATTGGAGAAAGAGACACGCGGCGTTGCACTGCGTCTCGCAAATCGCCGAGGGGTGTCAAAAAGGTATGATGAAAGACGTCATCGGGTCCGCGACGCCGGCGTTGCATTTGGCGAACTCGGATCCGCACCCGAGAGTCAGATGGGCCGCGGTAAACTGTTTAGGTCAGCTGTGTACCGATCTCGGACCGAGATTGCAAAAGAAAGGGCACAAGATGGTGTTGCCGGCGTTGATGGGATGCATGGACGACGCCGCAAATCCTCGCGTGCAAGCGCACGCGTGCGCGGCGACGGTCAATTTCACCGAGAATTGCCCACCCGAGTGTATGGAACCGTACATGGACGATTTGATGACGAAGCTGCTGAGTTTGTTGAGAGCCGGGAACAAAGTCGTCCAAGAATCGGCGCTGACGGCGTTGGCGAGTACGGCGGATACGGCGCAAGAGACGTTTTCGAAATATTACGACCACGTCGTGCCGTTGTTGAAAGAAATCATTGTCAGCGCGAACACGCCAGACTATCGGATGTTGCGGGCGAAAGCGATAGAGTGCGTGACGTTAGTTGGTATGGCGGTTGGGAAGCAAAGATTTAGCGGCGACGCGATTGAGGTGATGAACATCATGCAACAATTGCAAGCGAACGGTTTCGACGCGGACGACCAAACGACCAGTTACATGTTGCAAGCGTGGACGAGAGTGTGTAAATGCTTGGGTTCCGATTTTATCCCGTATTTATCGACGGTTATGCCGCCGTTGTTACAATCGGCGCAGTTGAAACCAGACGTGACGGTGGTCAACATCGACGACGCCGACGACCAAAACGAGGACGACGACGAAGACGACGATTTGGAACATTTAGAGTTTGGCGATAAAAGAGTGTCCATTCGAACGAGTATTCTGGAAGAAAAATCGACGGCGTGTTCTATGTTGTGCTGCTACTTGGACGAGTTGAAGGAAGGTTTCTTGCCGTACATTCAGCCGGTGTGCGAAATTATGGTCCCGTTGCTCGAGTTTTATTTCCACGAAGACGTGAGAAGAGCGGCGGTGGCGTCTTTGGCAGATATCATCCGAGCCGCGAAAAGGTGCGTGGAAAAGAGATCTGGGCCGGAATGCACTCTCGATTGGTTGAAGCAAATTATCAACTACGTCGTCCCGCCGTTGATTTCCGCGTTAGGGAAAGAACCCGAGGTGGAGATTCAAGCGGTTATGTTGGAAGCTTTGGCCGAGTGCGCCGGGGAATCAGGCGAGCTCGTGAGAGAGTTCATCCCAAAAATGCTCGAAACGTTTGAAGAAATTTTGACGGAGTCGTTAGAGCGACGCGCGGAAAGAAACAAACGCGCGAGTACGGAAGATTTCGACGAAGAAGAGATGGAAGCGTTGGAGGATGAACAAGCCGCCGAAGACGAGGTGTTTGACCAGTTTGCCGAATGCATCGGTACTTTGCTGAAGAGTTTTAAGTCGAACATTTTAGCCGACATCGAACCGTTGTTGCAATCGAAGATTGCGCCGATGTTTGCACCAGAAAGGTCCGCCGAGGAACGACGCATCGCGATTTGCATCTTCGACGACGTGTTCGAACACGCGAGCGAAGGCGGCGCGACGATGAAATATTTACCAGGGTTTGCAGACGCGTGCGTCAGAGGGAGCGCGGATGCGGATTCGGACGTGCGTCAAGCCAGCGTGTATGGGTAAGTTTTTTTTCTGTTTAACGAGAGATTCGTCTCTTTTTATCTGTTATTTGTTCTGTTTGTCTTTCGTTTTCTTTTTTGTTCGTTCTACATATCGGGCGCGCGCGCGTATACGTATATAGAAAAAAAACAAGCTTCAACAAAATGCGAGTGACGATACCTATGGATTCCCCTTCTTGATTCACGGGGATGGCCTGCGCTATTCGTACGCGCGATGGATACTCGTGCTGACGATAAATCCGCTTTAACGCCCTGACGCATATTAGTACTGAATCTCTGTTTTTTCGTATTATACGTATTTTGTGTTTGCTTTTTTTCGCGGAAGAATCGACGACTCTTTTTTTTTTACGCGACTGACCCACAACGTTTTTCCTTTCCTTTCAAAACAGGCTCGGATTGATGGGTCAAACTATGGGCCAAAACTTCACTCCGTACGTTCCGGGTGCGTTACAAGCGCTCGCTGCGGTCATTCAAGATCCAGCAGCGCGGGAGGACGAAAACATCACGGCGACGGAGAACGCCGTCTCCGCTTTAGGTAAACTCTGCGAACACCAAACGCAAAGCATCGACGCGAAATCAATTTTTCCGTCCTTCTTAGCGTGCTTGCCACTCACCGAAGATGCGATCGAAGCGAGAGCCGTTCACGCGCAGCTCGCGAGATTGTTACAAAACGACACGTATAAATCTTACTTGTTGGGAGAAAACAACGAGAACTTAGCGAGAGCGATTTTGATTTTTGCCGAAGTTATGCCCACGGCATCCAGTAGCGATAAAGTTCGATTGTGCGATCAAGAAACGGCGATGGCAATGAAGAATACTTTAGTACAAATGCAAAGCACGATGCCTGGAGATGCGTTAGCGGCGGCTTTTTCCGCGTTAGATCCGCAAAAACAGGCGGCGTTGCAAGCGTGCATGGCTTAATAACAACCTTTTCATTATATAATATACTATGAGTATATCAATTTTAATAACAATAATAAAGGAATGAATTAATAATAAATAAGTATATCTGTGTTCTTACCACTACGCGCGGTTGTAAGACTTCTTCGATCGTACCAACCATTCCGGCTTACTCTTCTGTTGCCAATCGAACGAATCGTCCAGCATTTCGGGCTTAAAATCTGGGAGCTCGTGTACCGCTTTCCCGACCGAATTTCGATTCTTATAATCCAACATGTCCGGGTTATCGCAACTCACGCTCACCCCGCACGTGCCGACTTTGATATCTCGATTTCTCGTATCAAACGCAGTCAAGCCGTAATCCATGTTCAAGCGAAGTTTCAGATTTTTATACGGCACGTCGGTCAAGATCGCGATTTGTTTCTTCACTTCCGAGGGCGAATCGTGTTCGCGCAAATCCAGATCCAGGTGGTTGATTTTCCCGGCAGTACCGTTCGGAGTGTCGAAGTAACACTCGACTCGAGTGAGAACCATATTGGTAAATGAAGGGTGTTCGTATTTCAAACGCGGATGCAAGCCAAACCCAGAGGCGTAAAGTGTGCGTGTCGTTGTATCGCTAACCAGGGAGATTTTTAAGAGTTTGTTTTTGTTTGTTTTTGGAAAAAAATGCGTTACGAATATATTAAGACTGACTGAGAGGCTCGCTGGCTGGCTTATAATCGGCTTTAATAAAAGACATCTATCTCTGTGTTTATCCACACGTTTCATCATCCTCTCATCGCTATCAATATCAACGCCATCGCGGCGTTTTCCCTTGCCTCGTCTACCACGATCGGGGTATCTGTTTCTTCTTCTTCTTCTTCTCCTCGTATCTTGCTCTTCTCCTCTTCTTTCGCGACTACCTTCGCGACGAGCGCTTTTGAGGAATTCGCTCGCTCCATCGCCGCGTCTACGATGCAGCACGTGCTCGTGCTCGAGCTGCTTGCCGTTGTCGTTTGTATCATCATGGTCTTCTTTTCCTTCTTCTTCTTCTTCTTCTTCTTTGCTTCTTCTTCTTCTTCACCTTCTTCTTTTTCTTTTCTTCTTTTATATTTCTTGGTCTCTCCTCTTCTCATTCTTCTCAAGCCTTCGCGGCAATAATCTAACTTTCTGATTTCTTCGGCTGTTTTTCCCAACCGAGCGGTCATCGATCGCTTCGACAGTCCAGCCTTCGCTAAAACTGGGTCGCAGTTTCGACTGAGGAGAAAAGAGAGGAGGAATGAAAACGCGGTCAGACTTTTGCTTTTTAATCGGAAAAACTTCAAATCACATGATGATCCCGAATGTCACTTCAATCAATTAGAAAAAAACGTACGAAAACGCGCGAAATGTTACATCATTTACCATCCGTGGCCGCCGTGTTTCTTACACTCGGAACATCCAACCGCGTTGTTGTTCTGTGCGAACTTTTTGATCGCGCGTTGCACGATTTGCTCGGTCGTCATCTGAGAAAGGAGATTGCGCTTTTTCTTCATTTTTTTCAGACGATAAAGTGGAGAAAAAAAAGGCGTTTTGATGAACAGAAGAAGAGACTTTAACAGAAAGGAGAGAAATGTTATACTTTTCGTTATATATATTAAAGATCATTACGAGCGCCAACGCCAGCCGCACTTTCGGCGACTGCACGGTTTTTCTCGAGCGCGGAGACCAAGTCTCTCAGCGTCGCGCAGTTGGCGACGTCGGCGACGGTTACGGAGGCGGATTTATCTTCAGAGTTGATCAAGCCGACGAGAATAGGTAATCCGACGGAAACTAAACCAATCTCATCGAACGAATCGTCCAAAGATATGTCGCTTTCGACACCCGTGAGCGCTTTGACTGCGTTTCGGACTATACTCTCTGGAGTCGCGCTCTCTATCGCGACGGAGCCGGAGACCGATCGGCTCGGCCAGAATATGTTTTGGAAAAAGTTCATCGTTTTCACCCAAAGGAGAGTAAGGTGAGAATTCAACGCGCGGTCGATAAATGCGCTAAAGATGGTGACTAAGCCAACGACGAAGAAGAACTCGTACCACGCGACAGGAAGCGGCTGCGGGCTGAACCAGTAGTATTCTTTCGGGTACGCCCACCACGACCACGCGTCGGAGTTTCCTAAATCGACTTCCTTGGATGTGACGTTATTTCCTGATCGCGTCGCCCACCAGTACCACTGTCCGATGATTTGATGGAAAAGGAAGCACCCGTACGAAGTTGGTGCGAGCGTTTTACTCAGCACGTTGCCTTCGAGAAGTCGACCAGTGATACTACCCCGGGGCACGGCAAGAAGAGCGATCCAAACCGCGAGTAAGGGTGAGTATAAACGCGTAATCATTACCGACCACACGTACCGTTTGATTCCGGTATCCCACAGATGATGCTCGTCCGGGTGCGTTTTCCACATTTTGCCGACCAGGGTCGTCGGGTACGGCCAATCGATGTCAAAAAAATGCGCGAGGTGGAAAGCGAAGAACGCGAGCGTGAGACAATCTGCCATTCTCCCGTAACGTTTTCTATCGTGACTCTCGTTCGGCCTGACCGCGTCGTACCAGAAGTACGCAACCATACCGCTCCCTACAGATGGTACCCAATATGGCGGAAACATCATCGTCGATAAGGCGTATATGTTTTGTAAATTCTTTTCCCAACTCTTGGACGAGCCTAAATCGTCGTAGTCTTGCCAAGAAGGCAAGGCGTAATACACGCCAAGCAAAGCCGCCGTGGCGAATATCAAGAACGTGTATACGAGACCCCATTTAAGTATCGCTTTAGTATCGCCTCGAACGCGACACAAGGCGTTGTGCATCCAAGGGAAAACCACGATTATGAAGTAGTAAACGCCGTTGAACCACGTATAATACATCATCCACGATGACAGGAGCCATAAAGGAAACCATGTTTGAAATCCAAACGCAAAAACAAAAATTGTCATGATCAACCACGCACCGTATGGCATTTCAACAGGACTCGTGTGGCACTGCGCGGCGGCGCCAGAGGCCAGGGTCATAGTCGAATTGTGCGGCTGCCAGCTAAATTCGTCGCTGAACGTATTTGGGCGACAGACAACTAACATGTTGATTAAACCAAACGCGAGCGAAAGTAAATATAANGGCATGAGCGTCTGAAATCTCGAGTTATAAAACGATAGCCACGTTCCTTTACGAACCTCTTTGCCGTTGAGCGCCGCCGAGAGCGTAAAGCCGCCGAGGACAAAAAATACCGTCGCTGGAAAGTAAAACGTCGTCGCTTTTGCGGACCACCAATATGGACCGTAGGTCAACGGATTCCTCTCGTCCTCCCCTTGCCAAACTCCACCGATGTGATTAAACATAACCCCTACGGCCATACAGTATCGAAGACCAGCGAGGCCGGAAGAGATTACCGCCGGTTTCGCACTCCCTCCTTTTTTGCGACTGCATGAGGACACGAGGTTTCGTTGCGCGATGTTGAGGTGCTTGGCGAGACCGGCGCGCTTATACTTTTTCGTGGACGTCTTGGGTAAGTCGTCGTCTTTCACAATTTTCCAATACGCGGGATTTTCGAAGCGGCTGAGTTCTTTCGACGCCGTGGTCATTTCACGAATAGAGCGAAGCGATGCGTCTATATTAGTAACGTCATCTTTGAGGACAATCGCGACGCCGACTTCCTCGCCCCATAGAGGAGATTCCACTCCGAATACGACGGCGACGTGGACGTCTGGGTGTTTTGCCAATACAGCTTCGACTTTCAGTGGACTGACTTGCTCGCCGCCGCGCTTGATGAGTTCTTTGGACCTACCGGTGAGATAAATGAAACCATCGCTGTCCATCTTTGCTATATCCCCAGTTCTTAAGTATCTCTTGTCGCCGAGATAAAAAAACGTCTTATTATTCGCCTCCGCTGCGTCCTTATACCCGGTCATGACGTTATCGTCGCTAATGACGAGTTCACCTTGCGTTCCAAACGGAGCGGTAGCTCTGCAATTTAAATCGTTCACGAGCGCGACTGAACAAATCAGCGGCTGGCCAACTGTATTTGGACGTTCGGCAAGCTCGAGATGAATGTTTTTACCCGATATAGGCATTTGCTCCGACATAGAGTATGTCGGGATTATTGGAACGTTCCAGAACGCTTGAAGTTTTTCCGCGTCCGCTTGACTTAACGCCGCCGCGCCAGATCGAATAAACCGTAACGAGTGTTTGGGTTTCGCCCCTCGCGAAATCGCTTTGCCGTATTGCAACACGGCGATGTGAATAGTTGGAACAGCAGAATACCACGTCGGTCTCAACGTGTTGTCAGTAACGATGGTTTCGTAAAATACTTGAGCGTCGAATTTGTGGCAACAAATGACGGAGGCCTTCGACGCTACCGTCGCTAAGATTGAACACGACAAACCACCGATGTGGAACAGCGGCATCGCATTGATACACACGTCAGCGGAGGTGAGTTCCAACGAAGCTGCTAACTCGCTACCGTTCGATGCGAGCGCTCCAAGTGCGAGTGGAACAACCTTCGCTTTCGATGTCGTGCCGGAAGTTCTCAAGAGTAATCCTACCCCTTCAGCGGCGTTGACGAGTGGCGGTTGCGACGGCAAAATATCTTCCTCTTGTTCTGGGTAAAACCAGCCCGCTGGTTTATCGCCGGCAGCGATGACGTACCATTTTATAGGAATGTTTGCCTTTGTGGCTGCTTTTTCTATCTCAGCAGTATCCGCATCTCGAAACAGAGCAACTAGTGTTACTTTACATGACATCATGGCTTCAAGCGCGTCCGCTTCTGTGATCCCTGGATCCAAAGGAACCGCCACGCACTGCGACGCCACGGATAAGAACGCGCTCGCTCCAACAGCTCCAGTTGGAACGTTGTATGCGACGACGGTGCTTTGTGTCGCGCCGATTTTGCGCAAGTCACCTTCGCCTGTCGTGATAAAATCAATCATCGCGCCATACGACATGGGCGCGTGCGAGGCGTCCACGTCTCGAAGAAGCGGCGCCGACGCCGGCGCGGCCCGAAGCATTTCCAATATACCTTTAAACCGACTTTTCCTGACGTTTACGTCAGCGTCGCAATTCGCAACTGAGCATGCGTTGCGAATAAAATTAAGCGCGTGCCCACTTGGGGTCGTTCTCGTCTCGACGTTTTCGTCTCGAGGTACGGCATTCAATCTTTTGACCGTCGAGAAGGTAGTGTTACTATTCTCTGTTTCGCCTTCGCCGCGTTCCATCNCGTCGTCCTCCGAGACGTTCCCGCGCCGTCTGTCTAATCTTTCTTTGTCTGACGACCCGTGCGTGCTATCGCCGCGCAAAAACATCTCGTTGCCGCGATGGGTGACTTTCCTTCAAAGCGCGCGATGGAGCACATTTGCCACCGCAGTGTTTCCAATTTTCTTCGGACCGTCTTCTACCGCCAAAGACAAAGAAAGCGCGTTTTTCAACCACGCGTCGTATTCCGCGTGGAACCCTTCGTCTGACATGATCGACTTTGGCACGCCGTGTCCTCCATCAAAGTACAAGCAGTGGCGCACGAGTTGTTTCGACGATGGCATCTTTGCTTCGAACAACTTCATCAACCGTTCACCCTGCGGCTTCCGCTCGTCTTGAAGCCCGAATATGTGAAGCGACGGCAGAACGTCCTCGTCGTCGGCGATACGTTCGCCGTCGTTCACCAAACGTATCCCCAACGCCCTCTCCGCCACTTCAATCAGCCCCACGCTCGCTACACACACCACCGTCGCGCTCTTCCACAAAAACACGTCCCCTTCCACGCCCAATTTCTCCAAAACCTCCCTCCTCGACAACAACGCGACGAGCGCTCCGCCTTGCGAAAATCCAACCGCGCTGGCGTACGGCCCGTGTTTTCTCACGAATTTCACCACGTATCTTAACGCTTTTACCAGATCCTCCTCTTTACTCTTCCCATCAATATCATCGTTATTGATATCGTCGACCCACGAAAACCAGGGACCTAAAAACATCCCTTCCGTGAGTTCATCCGACGCTTCGTTGGAATGTTTTGTCCCCTTGATTAGGTGTATCTGTTGAAATTTGGTATCTAAATTCAAATGCTTCGCGTGTTCTTTGCTCACGCGCGCGTTTGACCGCCAGCCGTGCACGAAGAGGCACTTTCTTTTATTCTTTTCATTATCATTGTTTTCCTCCGCATCATTTTGTCCTCGTCCCGGAGTTAAAGACAAACTTGTAAAGGTGAAGAATCGTTTCACCATCGAAGGTGATTTGCTCATTCCCCTACGAGAGGAGGACGTCTTCTTTTCCTCGCCGTGAAAGTCAGCGTCTTCTTTCTTGTCGTCGTCGGCATACTCGTCGTCGGTATTTGTCATTTTTCAAAATCCACCGCCGAAGCGAGGATAAAGAATGTCGCGTATGCGTGGTTTGATGTAAAATATCTTTGGCGTATTATTTAAATATGACTGTGCATTGAAGTTCGGCATTTCCATTTAACTTAACCGTATAAATACCTACCTATTAAATGAGCGCAGGCGCGAACACCATCGCCGCCACGCGACACCAAATTTCCTCGAACAACATTAACGACAAAATGAAAAAGAAAATTAAACTCATATTACTCCCTGGCATGGGATGTTGTCCGGTGAAAGAATCCAATTTCTACGGGTGGTTGGAGACAAAAATACGAACGGATGCACACTTGCGCGAGAGGTTTACGCTGGATTTAAGAGACTTCCCCGATCCACACTTATGGTATTTCTTTGAATTACTTATTATTCTCTCCTTTTTTGATGATGACGCGTTAAAACTGATTCGAGCGCGTGTATGTGTTGCCTGCATTTGCTGACCTTTTGTTCCCAATTTCTCTTCAGTCGACAGTCCATCTGGCTCCCGTTCGTGCGCGATGAACTCGCAGCGGACGAACATTCCATCCTCATCGGCCACAGCTCCGGCGCAGTCGCGTGCGCCAGATACGCGGAGAAATACAAAGTCAAAGGCATATGCGTCTGCGCTGGGTACGACGATGACCTCGGCGATGCGACAGAAAGAGCATCCGGCTATTTCGATACCCCGTGGGACTACCGCAAAATACAGGAGAATACTCAGTTCCGCGTGTGCTTCGCCGGCGCGAGAGATCACCTGGTCCCGATTGATGTGCAGAGAAGGTTCNCGAAAAACTTGGACGCGAAGTGCGTGGAGTTTCCGGAAGGTGGGCATTTCTTTACGCCGACGTTCGAGGAGTTGATGAGGGAGATTGAGAAGGCTTTAGATGAGACCGAGGACGAGACCTGACCTTCGAGTTGTTTGTGGCACCTCAAAGCTTTGTCCAATCCCTCACTAAAATAAGAAGAAGAAGCGCAAACGCACAGTAGATTATAGAAAACAAAATGACCACGATTTGCAAACTTAGCAGTACTTACTAAACGCACGCGCGTACATAATGGACGTCTTTGATCTCTCGAATACGTTGAAAATCTCTAAAATCGCGCTCGATAGCGCGACCATTCTCGTCGCCGATTCCCCTAACGGAGGAGATCAAACGCTTCCCGAAGAAGACGATAAAGATGCGAACGCGAACATCGCTGCTCAACAAAAGCAACAACAGAGGAAAGGGAACGTCAATTTATGGAAAGATCTCGGTTTCTCGTCCCCTCAGGAGTGGCATCGGGAAATGAAAGGCGATCTGTATCGGTACAATCGGAAGCGGCAACTGGAGGGGAAACGAGAGCTTTCGGAAGTCGAATTTAAGGAAAAATTTGACCCGCGAGCGCGCGAGAAAAGTACTAAAGAAAGCGACGGAGAAGAGTCCATCAGTGGAAGCGGAGAGGATGATTTGAGCAGCAGTAGTGATGATGAGGATGATGATGTTTCGAGCAGCGACGGTGAGGGTGAAAATGAAGGTGATTTCATGCACGACGCTGTTCGAGCGAAGGAGAAGCGGATGATGAAAAGAAAGGAGAAGAAAGAGTACGAAGTCGCGGCGACGGAGAAGACATCCGAGAGTGGCGCGAAGATTGTGTTTCAAGAAGAAGGGGAGGAGAAGAAGTGTTTCGCGATGTACAGAGCGATTTTGCTACCGGATGATGTGGACTTTAAAGGGAACGCGGCATCGGCGGAGGCCAATCAGACGGTGGCCGAGGCGATGCAAAATTTACGGCGAGATCGAGAAAAGCCGTGGGTAGTTATTTTAGCGAGAGGAGGACACTTTGCCGCGGCGGCGTTTGACGCGAGGAAAGTGTTTCACGGACAGAGTGCGAACGCGACGATCGCTTCGACCGAGTCTGTTTTGAAATCGAAAACGTTTCATCGGTACGTCGTTCGCGCGAAAGCCGGAGGGAGGCAAAGCGTGAAGGATCAAGGCGGGAAGACGATTAAGAGCGCGGGGAGTTCCATGCGACGCCAAAACGAAATGTCTTTGGTGAGAGACGTGACAAACGCGATGGAGAATTGGAAAGAGGAGTATTTGAACGTGCGTTTTTTCTTCGATTTTATTTTCTTCTTTCTCGTCGTTTGCGAAGAGTTGGTACTTTTTTTTCCGGGTGATGGATACAACTACACCGGAGAGCGCGCGTTTTAAACGTAACGCGCGCTTTTTTTAAGGCGAAACATTTCGCGGCGATTAAGCTCGCTTTCCGAACGCCTTTCGCGATGATGGAAGTATAATTATGAGTTCTGACGGAAGAAAATACTACTCTTTTTATCTTTGTTTATCTTCTATCGTATTATTCGATTGTATCGTTTGAGAAAAAAACTGACGACTTTTAATGTATTCTCTCGCGGTATCGCGCTATTACGTACATATACATACGAACAGGAAGCCGCGAGGATATTCATCTCCGTTTCAAAAACAGACGCGCGAACGTTATTCGATAATAATATTTTGAGTAAAAAGGACCCGCGCGTGAGGAAAACGCCGTTTATGACCGCTCGACCGACGTTGAACGAAACGAAACGAACCATCGCGAAGTTGCTCTCGGTGACCACGACCGGGATTGAAATCGTCGAAAAGAAGAAGAAAGAAGTGAAAAAAACGAGGAAAACGACGACGGAGAGTAAAAGTAAAGTAGATTTAGAAATGCAAAAGCAATTAGAATACGAGCAACAGCAAGCCGCGAAAGCGAAGAAAATCGTGGAGACTCCGGAACCAGAACTCCATAAGGCTTCGCGAACTGGCGACGTTGACGCGCTGACGCAAATGCTTGAATCCGCGTGTTTGAATCCTCAAACTGGTGATGATGGTGCTGCTGTTGATCCTTCCGTTCCGTGGCGTGGTAAAACCGCGTATCTCGTCGCAAAAGACGGCGAAACGAGAGACGCGTTTCGGAGAGTGTATTTCAAGTACCCGGACGCGTTTGATTGGGAATCGCGGTGCGACGTTCCTTCTATGCTCACGCCGGAAATGGAACTAAAACGAGAAGAGAAGGAGAAAGACTTCGAGGAGAAGAAGAAGAAGAAAGAAGCGGAAAGAAAGAAGGCGTTAAAGACGAAGAAGAAAGCGTCCGCGTCGGCGTTGTTAGCGGCGGAGGAAGAGAACATGAAAGCTGCCACCGGCGATAAGAAATCGCCGTCGTCGGTCGCCACGAGCGCAAAAGACCTTCTCGCGAGCGAAAAGAATGCCGCGGATGAACGTCGAACAACAATGGTGCGTCGCTTATTTCTTTCTCCGATCATCTTCGCTCAAAATATTTTATCGTACAGGCTCAGGCGGCGGAGAGACGCGCAGCAGCAGCAGCAGCAGCAGCAGCGAAAACGGCCCGCCAACAGCAACCGCCGCCAACGAAAGGTGTCTTCGAAAGCGATAGTCGCGGAACGATCGGAGGAGGAACAAAAGGCGTTTAAAGAAGTCGTTTTCAAACTAGGATTCGCAGCATTTGCGTTGGTCGCGCTTTCCAAGAGCGTTCGCGAAGGAGCGAAGAAGAAGCGGGAGTGGAAATAGAAATACATAGATTTTTATACTAACTAGCATTTAGAAAACTCCGGTGTGTATCTAAGCTATTGTCCTCTTCCAGTTCCTCTTCCTCCCAATCCGAGAGTTTGGCTACCCTTCTCGCCGCGATGTTCGATTGCAAAGGCGGAAATCTAAAGACGCACACGTCGTCGCTATAATACAACACCGGAAACGCACCCAACTGTTCGATGAATCCAACCGTTCCCAATTTCTGAACCATCTTATCAAAAGCGTCCGCTTCTCCCGTCTCGTTTGGAGACGTCGTCGGTAACTCTGCCCCTAACGACACCCAAAAGTCCGTAAACTTTAACGACACCTCCTCCTTCTCGCTGGCGGACTCCTTCAAACTCCCGCTCGCGCACCACCAACTTTGCGTCTCGAACGGTTTGTTCGTCGTCAGCGAAACATCGCTCACGATTCTATTCTTCTCTATCGTGTATCTCAGCGGTTTCGCTTTCACTCCTATAGGTCTGCTCAATCGTTCGATGTGCGGCGCGTAAAACACCTCCCACACACCATCCGCTTTGCCGTTTGACAAACTCATTTTCTTCCCGTTTCGTTTCAACTTGACTAAAGTCTCCACGGCGTCGTCCACTTGTTTTGACCGCTCGTATAAGTCGCACCCTTTCGTGTTTCGAGGTAGGCTCAAATCTAAGGCGTCGTCTGTGCTGGCGAGGATGATTTGTAAAGCTCGTTTTTCTTTCTCATTCTCGTCTGAATCGTCGTCGTCGTTATCCAAAGCGTCAGCGCGCAAAGATGCGCGCAGAAACGCCGCCGAACTCCCAAAAAGCAACGCTCTTCTGCGAGAAAAGGAAGACGATGACGGTGAGGAGATTTTAGTTACTCTTCGCGACGAGGACGAGGACGTCGTCGTCGTCGTCATCGAGCGCATTATTCTTGTCGTCATATTTAGTGACGTTTTGCGGGAAATACTTTACATAACAACTTCATGGTCGATATACTACATTAAACACTCTCGATGGCTTTAACGCACTCGGCGACTGATTTACCCTCTTTCATGGCTTGGCATAACTGCTCGTACGATTTCTCGTTATCGGTGATGATTCTCGCGGCTTTGTACACCGCCCACCGCGTGACGGATTGTTCTTTTTGAGCGCCGAGTTTAGGTTCCGTTTTGTTCATCGCTTTTTGCAACGAGAACAAGTCCGCCTCTTGCCCGGCGACTTTTTCGAAATATTTCGCCTCGGCGGCGACGCCAGACATGGCGACGACGGCTAACGCTTCCATTTCTTCCGTTGTAATGACGCCCGCTTTACCGACTAACTTTTTCTCGATCTTCGCCTCCAAGAGTTCCACGTGCATCTCCATCAAGCCCAAGGAGTAGCTGGATACGGGAATACCCGAGAGGTAAGCTATCAAGAAATGCGCGGCTTCGTGTTTGACGATTCTTTCCATGTATTCCGGGTTGAGTCTCGAAACGGTGTCTACGCCAACTTTAAGTAAACCAGGCGCCGTACTCCCGACGGCTAAAACGACGAGCGAAACGCCGCCCATCAGATAACTCCCAAACGCGCCCCAATCCCCGGGTAAAGTCACCCCAATGATCACCGCTAACAGAGACGTCGTCACGGTTACCGTAACGATGAAGTTAAAATCCGCATCGTTGTTCGGGGTGCCGATTTTCGCGTCCACGTCGGTCAAGCCGACTTCCGTAAACGCTCGCGGGAAGACGTTTTCGCTTTGGATTTTTCCAAGAGAGTTCCACTTGGAAATCGTTTCGTTTTCTTTCATTTCGTTCAGGAGTGATTTCACGGGTTGTTCGGCCATGCGAAGCGCCTCTGGACGCTCCGAAGGTGGTAAATCTTTTATTTTGGAGAGGGTTTGTTCCAGAGTTTGGTAGGAACTTTGAACAAAAGGTGAGGTTGTTCTTCTCGTTGATATCCTCGTCGTCGCCATTAATCTTTGCGTTCGGGAAGAATTCGCCCCCTGGTACTTTCTGCGCGCAGCCAATGCGCTGCTGGTATTGCTGCTGCTCGCGAGAATGGAGGAGAAGGTCATGATGAGATATTATTACTTTTTGTTCTGGTTTTTGTGCTGTTGCGCGTGGTATTAATCGGATTCTTTTGCGCGGGTATTTATGTGTTGTTTTATGGAGGAGTTTTAATATGACGACGTGGATGATATCTTCTTAAGGGGATGAAAGTAGTAGTATTAGTATTATTAAATCATAACCTCGTTGGCCAAAATCTGGTCCACGGTTTGCCTCTTTCTAATCACCTTAAACTCACCCTCATTCGTTTTCATCACCTCTGGCGCTTCCGGGAAGGTGTTGTAGTTCTTACTGCTCATGCCGGCGCAGTACGCGCCGGAACCTTCGATGACGACCAAATCGCCGATGTTGATTTCTCCCAATTCGCGTTCGCTTATCGTTTCCGGCTCATCCGGGGCCGGGGTCATCAAGTCGCCACTTTCGCAGCAGTGACCGACGACGACGTATTTTTTCGTTTTGGATGCAAGTTCACCTTGGCTGGTGACGTTGATTAACGGATGCTGCGCGCCGTATAAGGACGGACGGAGGACTTCCGTCATGCCGCAATCGAGCTTGATGAACGTGTGCCCTTCGCTCGTGCCGGTTTCGACGATATCTTGAGCGGTGGAAACGACCGAGCACGAGTTGGCGAGTAAGAAAGTTCCCGGTTCGATTTCTAATTTCAATTCTCGTCCGGTTCTTTTCGCGAATTCTTGAAACGCCACTTTCACCGGTTCGCCGATGAGGCTCAAATCGGTCGATTTCTCACCCGACATGCGTCCAACTTTATACCCACCGCCTAAATTCAACGACACAACGTCCGGGAACTTTTCGCACAAATCTAAACTCATCCCACTGACTTTTTGCCACACGGCTGGGTCGCTTCCAGACCCGATGTGCGTGTGAATCCTTTCGACTTTCAAATTATACTTGGCCACGAGTTCTTGGCACTTCGGTAACAACTCGTACCAAATCCCAAACGACGAGGACGGTCCACCGACGTTCGTCTTCCCGGTCCCACCGCTTCCTAACCCAGGGTTAAATCGCAAACCAATTTCTTTCCCTGGAAACTTCTCCCCGAACTTCTCCAACTGCGACAACGAACACGCGTTCACTTTCAATCCTTTCTCGACGAGCCGATCGAAGAAATCCGGAAAGTCCTGCGTCGAGAGCGAAATCTGGTCGTACGTAAACCCAGCCTTCACCGCTCTCTCGACTTCGTACCCAGAACTCGCGTCGATGTGTAACCCTTCGTTCAAAAACGTCTTCAAAATCGACCCGTTCGGGCTCGCTTTCATCGCGTATCTCACCGTCAACCCGTACGCGTTCGGAAACGCTTTCGCGCTCTCGGCTTGGTTTTTCAGCGTTTGTAAATCGTACACGTACACCGGCGTCCCGAACTCCTCTCTCACTTGCTTCACTTCCTGGGGGGATAAGAATCGAAGCTTTTCGACTGATGAGGACGACGACGCGTTCACCTTCAACGTCCTCCTCGACTTTCGGGCCAACTTTTGCGACGTAAACGAAGACGTAGAACCTCGACGGCGGGTGACGATGGATGAGGACTTCCCGCTTTTAAAGGTGTTCTTGTTTTGATGATGAGAGGCGAACGTCGTCGTCGTCATTTGCGCTCCTCGCGAGAACAACATCGTAGTACTCGTCATAGTGCTGAGTGTGCTGAGTGTGCAAAAGGTGAGCGTGTTCGCGTGCGCGTGCAGAGAAACAGGTGCGCAGGTTGAGCGTCGAATAAATGAAGAATTCCTCGCGAAGGATTTTCCCCATTTGTAAGGCTTTGGAAGTCCCTTACTCCTTTCGAACTGTGGGTGTTTTGGTGGTGAGAGTCTCTCTCGCCAAGAAGACAAAGAAAATGCCCATCTCGTTTTCGTCGTCGTCGTCGTCGTGTGAAGCTTTTTCTAAGCTTTCGCGACGTCGAGGCGTTTCCGGTCGTGGCGTTTCCAATCAACCGTCGCCAAATTCGTCTGTGTCGTCTTCACTTCCTCTCGCGAAGGTGTTTCATCAAAACAGACGACGACGAAAAGGACGAACGACGAGGCAGAGTTTTTGTTTCCAAGAGTCTTTGTTTTCCCACGGCGTAAACGTAAACGGGAGAGCAGAGGACGTTGATTTGAGTAAAAATGCTGCGAGAGATGACGATGCTTTTGCGCTCAAAGAAGACAAAGGAGGAAAAGGAAGTTCATCTTTAATTGGTCGGCGGGCGGCTATGTCATCATCGTCTTCTGCCGCGTTGTTCGTTGCTGTTGCGAGTAGTAGCAGTTCGCTCTCGTACTTTTGCTTTCCGGCAAGAGCGGGAGCGACGCCGCAGGACATCGAGTGGGGTGCGCCGGGCTTGACGAAGCGAGCGTTTAAGTTTGACGTTCCGCTGAGAGTGAACGTGTTGCGAGGGACGATTCCACCGAACGTTTTCGAAGACTTTAAGGAGACGCAGGCGTCGCCTAGGTTGAAGTTGGAACACTCGGCGTCGGCGTCGTTGGCGAAGTCGTTTCAGGATTTGAGGAGAGGGCGGGCGATACTAGAAGAAGGAGGGAACGGAAACGATTACGCCGAGGAGGAGAGTAGCGAGAATAGCAGAAATAGGAATAGCAGCGATCAGAGAGATAAGAAAGGTAAGAAAAAACTATCGAAAACGGCCGCGACCGCGACGTTAGCTACGCTCGGCGATGCGTATTTGAAAGCGGCGATTCGCGAGAAGCTCATTCTTCCGTTTGAGATCACCGGTAAAGAGCGGTGGTTTCGAGCATTGCCAGATGTATATAAGAATTTGTGTTTTCGCGATTACAGAACTGGTGACATTGTGCGCAGCACGGATCCCAACGGAAGACTGTTCGCGGTGCCGTACAGAGTTACGGCAACATTGCTGGCATACAGAGCGGATAAACTTCCCAGAGGCGTCGAGGCGATTACCGATTGGACGGACGTTTTCGATCCACGCTTTGGGAACAAAACGTTCGTAGGGTGTGCGGATGCGCCGAGAGAAGTTCTCTCCGCGGCTTTGAAAATGGGCGATCCTCGTAATACAATCAATCCGAAAACTATCGATAACGAACGGTCTCAGAGAGACGCTTTGCGACGACTGCGCGCAAAAATCAAGGTATCAGATGACGAAACGTATCTCCGGGCGTTACAAAACGGTGATATATCCGTCGCTTTTGGTGGTAGCGACGACGTTTTAGCCTTGTGTCGTCGCTCATCGCTGGTGAAACCGGTATTTCCACCGTCTGGAACGGCTTTACACTGCGACGTGTTTGTACGCCCGGTGTTGAATGAGGGCGGAGGATACACTTCGTCCGTACCGAACAGCGCGCCGTCATCGTCCCCAGGTATCGATGCTTGGTTAGACTTCATGCTCGATTCTGGTCGAATAAATGAACGCGGTGGATTGCGCAGTGGCTTGAACCCGATTCAATTTGACGGTGATCGCATCTATGGCGGTCGTTCATCTCAAGATGATGTCGGCGATATATTCAAAGGATGGTTACCGGACGATATGGCGTGGTCGAACAGCGAGTTCGTGCTCCCACTCTCGGATGCAGCCATTCGCGCGTACGAAGATATATCTAGAGAAATATGATACTGTTATTATATATGATACCATTTGGCTATGCTATGCTATGCTTTAACTTCAAAAAACCGAATTTGAGCGATGGGAAAGCACGTTCGTGCCGCCGACTAGGAGTAACCGCCCGCTCGCTTCACCACCGTTTTCTCTCCATGCATTTTTTGCCGCCATAATTTCATCCTTAAATACGCCCCCTACGACGAATAAAACGAAACAATCGCAGTCACTCGGTTTTCTACTGTTCGAAACCGTGCTGGAAACTTTATCGAGCACGTTACCCGCGAGTCTACCGAGCCCAGAGCCAAAACCTTTGACGAACCCACCGGCGGTGGACGTCGCCGAGGCGAGGAGTGTTCCGATGGATCCAGATGCCGTGATACGTTCGGCATCTTTGCAACACCCCGAAGTATCGTTCGATGACGCGACACGCGATGCGATATCGGCAACGAGAGAGGTGAATGCACCATCGTTCTCGATGAGTGAACCTCGGGAGTGCTTCAACGGAATGGATACGGTAGCGTTATTCATCATACCTTCCCCTGATGTTGAAGTTTTTTCCCTGCATATGACACGAGAAGAAAAAATGAGTTCGCACGTACTCGTGAATAGCGCTTTATCTTGAACAAAATCGTCCAGGAATAATCGAACGTCATCCGGAAGTTCAACTCGAGGTGTCTTTAACGATGGCGGCGGGTGTACTAAAAGAGGGTCGTCGTCCACGCTCCAACCGTCGTCGTCGTTACCCCAACCATCTTCTTCATCATCACTCTCTTTCTCTTTCTCTTTCTCTTTCTCTTTCTCCTTCCCTTCGTCACGCGATGCATCTTCATCTCCTTCTTTTTTATACCCTCGAGCTTCGGAGATTGCGTCGTATAATTCCTTCCCGAGGAAAGTGACGTTTTCGCTATTCCTATCGTCGCCGTTCCAGACACATTCACAAATCGCACATTTCAAAGCTTCTTCGATTGCTTTTGCATCTTTTCTCGTAAATATTTCGCCGTCATTATTACCATTCATGAATAATGCGCTATCGCTCACGTCCATTTGATGCATCGCAGCATCTGCGCTGGATTCTCGAGAGACGGCTTCTCCGGCGAGCGTCATGCCGCAAGCCACGTACGCAAACGCTCGCGCGCACGAAACGCCACACACTTGTTTTCTCTTCCCAGATAAAGCACTGATGAGTTCAGCAGCAACACCTGAAGAACCAAACGCGTGTGCAGTCGCCGAGAGCGTTCGCACATTTCCAATTGCATCTGACGTTTCTGATCCTTCTTCGAGTTCCAAAGCAGCCGCGCAGACCGACGCCAGTCGTAACGTCCACTGATGACTATGACTACCATCACTACTACCTACGCTATCTAATATTACCTGTCGCAGAGCGTGTAACCTCGCGGACGTGATGTCATTATTAACGTTTTTATTCGACGTCTGCGCATCTGCGTTTGCGATTACACTTTCGACGTGTACGCCGTCACTTCTCGCCGCTTCTGAGAGTAATCTCGAAACTTTCCTACACGCGTCGCGAAACGACATCCTCGACAGTTCTTCTTCTAAAGCGCGATGCGCGGTCTCGTCACTCACCTGTTTCTCAGCGTCGAGCGAAGAAAACGCTCCGTTCGTAGACGCGACTTCATCGATACGTCCGTAGAAGGAATCTGTGAATACCGCGGAGGCGCTCGCGAGATCCATCGCTCGGTCCACCAACATCACGCAACACGTTTTCTTGCTTTGTCTCAACTTTTCATCGATCGTTTCGTACGCATTATCGCCTAATACTGCTAACGTATCGAGTTCATCGTCTTCGTTCGGAATCTTCTGGTCTTTCCTATCCACGCAATCTCGCGCTATATTCTTTGCAATCGGACCGAGCGCGTAGAAATCGACGCGATCTTCATCATCGAAACCTAAGCCGTGGGTGATGAAAGCGTCTAGTTGCGAGCCAATAATGGACAGTTTTTGTGCGCGCGAGAAGGTTTGTTTATTCTTATTCTTCGAACTGGAAGTTTCTTTACCATCGAGTTCCGATGACGTCGACCTTTCAACCCCGAAGTAATCGAGCGCAAACTCGCCGACCGCGGACGACGTGGGAAATCGAAACGCCGAAGGTCCTAACGGTGCAATGATCGTACCCGGGAAGAACTGAATGACTACTTTCTGAGACACCGTTGCTAAAATCGTATTTTCCAACGCCGCAGATGCTTTCTCCTTCTGTTTATCTTCCCAGTCGTCGTCGCCCCAATCTTCGTCCCAATCGTCTTCTTCTTCTTTTGATTCAGCCGGTTTCTGTTGTTGTTCCTCTCCTTCTCCAATTCCGCTCGCGTTATTATTATTCGTACCACCATCACCATTACCACCAATTTTCTCTAAAATCAACCTCTCCACGTCTTTCACGCACAAATCAAACGCCTCTCTCACCTCTCTCGCGCCCGCGTGTTGCGTTTCCTTACACGTCGACACCAACACCGTCACCATCGACGCTTCCGGTCGTTCGCCGCATATTCTCACAATCTTCTCCCCACTCTCCGCGAGCGTCGTCCCTATAAAAAACACCAGCGGTGCCGTCGGTGCCACGCGCTCCCCGGTTCGTATCGAGCGCACGTCCTTCATCGAAAATTCTTCCGTCGGCGTCATATCCACCACGTTCGAACATCCCGTCAAATCCAAAAACGCGCTCAACCCGACGCCGTTGCGTAAACTATCCCCCGAACTCTCGTCCACGAACGCGATCGCTCTTTCATCATCCGTGCTCCTCTTCTCGTTGTTGTTTTTGTTTTTCTTGTTTTGCTTATCGTTGGCATCGTCATCATCGCTGACAAAACCACTCGCATTCGTAAGAGCATTCGGAGAAGGCGTAACGAACCGCGCTCGCACGCGTTTCGATCGTAAAAACCGCTCGCACGAAAACAAAGAGACGTCGAACGCGACTCTCGCGTTCGACAACGTTTTTGGCGTCGTCGTCCTCCTCTCTTTTTCTTCTTTTCTCTCCACCATGTGTATACAGAGCGTCCTTTCTCTTTAGTATAATTGCGTGTGGGTGATGCGCTTTTTTATGGATTGTGGTGTACTTGGAGATATGTAACAGAATGGTACAACTTTTAAAAGTATAAATGTCAATTAAATACGAGCATATACATCATCCGTACTTCCCGAGAAAGACTCGAAGAAGCAACGGCGCCCAAGTTATCATGATACCCATCACGAACAGCGTGTTCGAAATGCTCAGGGCGAATATGTTGAGCCACGTTTTTTGGACGTCGCGTTCGCAGAAGAAGGGCGAATTTTGCTTGAAGATGGAACACGGATGACAATTCGGCCACGAAAAAATGTATTCAAAGGCCTCGACGGCGATTTGTTTTTCGTAAAAGTTGCATCGCTCTTTGCCAAAAAACGTTGTCGCAGTTCTCGGACTTGCCGTGTTCGTGACTAATTCAAGAGTCGTTGTCTTCGGATAGAGCGGCGTGATGCCCACCGTTTTTGGTTTGTACACGACGAAGTAATCTCCTTTGCCTTCTTCGACGTACGGTTGAGCGTTCGCCGGTGCGCTCCACTTCAACTCTTGCGCGAAAACGTGCGGAAACGCGTAGGTGCCGTTGGCGAAAAGGTCCGCTTGCTCCTCCTCAGAAATGGTACCATTGCACTGAGCGACATAATCAGTCTCGCTCGACGGATGAAAAGTAACGTACTTTCCGCAATTCCAGGGTTGATTGACGTTGCACGTATCATCGAATTCCGGTTCTTTGTTTCCTAAACCGATGAACCCGTAGCCGTTAAAAAAATCGTAGCCTCGTTTGTATGCCTCTGAGAGAGGCATTTCCAGCGGTGACGTGTACCCATCTTCAGGATTGAATTTTTCAGTTTTTTCGTACCCTGCGTAAAACGGAACGATACACGTCGACGGGTACGTATAGACGACGTCGGAAAGATTCGGGAACGGTTTGTGATACAGAGTCATCGTGTTGATTGACCATCTCAACCCAGTACTCATATTCCAGGGACCGTCGTATGAATCTTCGGGCTGACCACCGTCGAAGCCCGAAAATACCAACGGTCCGAATAAGCCGTATCTCACCAAGTTCTCCACCGTTGGCTTCACGTAGTGTTCGTTCACGCACTCGTTATACGACATGTTCAAACTATAAATAGGATCCGGCACGAGCGTTTTACACGACCAACCGGACACGCCGTCCACATCCTTCGCCATAACGGTTGTTTCCTTTATCGTGTCCAGGTAATGATACGCGCACTGCCCGACAAACGCCGCGAGGCCGACGATGTGAATGAGAATCAACGTCAGCTTCAACGGCTTCTCGTGATGGACGGTGTTCGGATTCAAGGTGTCGAAATCGTACCACGCGACGGGTAAGGATACCGCTTTGAGATATTTATTCCCGAAGTTATCGCTTCTGGTGAGCTTCCTCTCCAGCTTGGGTGGTTCCGTCGTCATCCTTTAGTCACGAGAACGACGACGGACACTACAGAGCAATATTACTGTTGCAATATATCAATAAGATGTTGCAATATAAGAATAATTGAAACGCTCGCGCGAATACGAGTGGAGATATAAATTTCGAAATTATACGTAAGCTGAATAATAAGTTTTTTGGGGAGACAAAGAGAGAAAGAGAGCGAGAGACGTGTTCCTTGAGCCAGAAAAGACAAAAGACTCCTTTGTCCTTTCGAGAGGTCCTTTTTGGGCAACCGAGAGACTTGTTTTTCCAATTTATCCACTGAACTAATCCTCACACAAACAAGAAGACACTTACTTCTTTCTCTGCGCGGTTCTTGCGGTTTATATATATATATATACATATACACACGCACACACACACAACAACAACAACCCGCGCGCGTTCCTTTACTCCCCTTTTCTGTTGTCCGTCGAATGAGCGCGCAACAAGCGGTGTTTAAAATCGCGAAAATCTCATCGTATCCAAAGTCGTTTTCATCGTCGTCGACGCGGAGAGTTTCGGGCGTTTTAAGAAGAAGTTTTAGTTCTGTGACCACGAAAGCAACGGCAAGTATGAGTTTACCCGGGAAGAAGCTGGAGAACATCGTGAAACCGGTGCCGTCGGATATCGAGGTGGCGCAAGCCGCGACGCCTCTTCGCATCTCTCACGTGTTGGAGCAGTGTAAAGTTTCCATGGAGGAATACGAGCCGTACGGGCATTACAAGGCGAAAATTTCCGATAAGATCTCAAAGAAAATGACGGAAGAGAATAAAGGACACTACGTGGTCGTTGCTGGGATTACGCCGACGCCGTTGGGGGAAGGGAAGTCGACGACGACGATTGGATTGGTGCAAGCGTTGGGCGCGCATTTGGAGAAATTCGCCGTGGCGTGCATTCGACAGCCGTCGATGGGTCCGACTTTTGGTATCAAAGGCGGTGCCGCTGGAGGCGGGTACTCTCAGGTCATCCCCATGGAAGAAATGAACATGCATTTGACCGGAGACATTCACGCGATAGGTATCGCGACGAACTTGATTGCCGCCGCGGTGGATACGAGGATGTTTCACGAAAACACGCAAAGCGACGAGGCTTTGTTTAAGAGGTTGTTTCCGCCAAACAAGAAAGGCGAGAGAAAGATTGCCAGAAACATGACCAGACGATTGAAACGTTTAGGTATTGAGAAGACCAACCCGGACGAATGGTCGGAAAAGGAACGATCGAAATTTGTTCGATTGGATTTGGACGCCGATAAAGTCACGTGGAGAAGAGTCGTCGATATGAACGATCGATTTTTAAGACAAATAACGATTGGTGAGTCGCCGACGGAGAAAGGCCAAACGAGACAAACCGGGTTTGATATCACGGTCGCCTCGGAAGTTATGGCGGTGTTGGCCATGTGCACGAGCTTGGAAGATATGGACGAGAGGTTCGGGAAGATGATTGTCGGAACGAGCAAATCGGGCGAGGCGGTGAACTGCGACGATTTGGGCGTCACTGGTGCGGTCACGGCGTTGATGTTGGAAGCGATTAAACCGACGATGATGCAAACTTTGGAAGGAACGCCGGTGTTGATTCACGCTGGTCCGTTCGCGAACATCGCGACTGGGAACTCCTCCGTTATCGCCGATAAGATTGCGTTGTCGATGGTCGGTAAAGACGGATTCGTGGTCACGGAAGCCGGTTTTGGCGCCGATATTGGTTTGGAAAAGTTTGTCAACTTAAAGTGCCGATCCTCAGGGCTTAAACCAAACTGTGCGGTTATTGTTGCCACGGTTCGTGCGTTGAAATGCCACGGCGGCGGGCCGGCGGTACAAGCGGGTAAGCCGCTCGATTTCGCGTACTTGGAAGAAAACGTGAACATGGTCAAAGACGGGTGCTCGAACTTGACCAGACACATCGAAAACACGAGATCGTTTGGAATTCCAGTGGTTATTGCGATTAACGCGTTCCCGACGGATACGCCGGCGGAACACGAAGCGATTAGACAAGCTGCGTTAGCGGCGGGCGCGTCTGCAGTTGAAATTTGCACGCACCACGCCGAAGGCGGGTTGGGCGCCACCGAGTTGGGCAAAGCTGTCACGAGAGTGTGCGAGGAAAACGCGAGCGCGAGCGAGTTTAAGCTCGGTTACAGCACGGAAGACATGAGTATCGAAGAGAAAGTGGAACACATCGCGAAGGAATACTACAGAGCCGGCGGGGTGGAGTTTTCCGAGCAAGCGAAAGAGAAGATTGCTTTGTTCACGGAACAAGGTTTCGGCCACTTGCCGGTGTGCATGGCCAAGACGCAATACTCGTTCTCGCACGACGCGAACATGAAAGGCGCGCCGGCTGGATTCACGTTACCGATTGGTGACTTGCGATTATCCGCCGGGGCTGGCTTTTTAGTACCGCTCGTCGGCGCGTTCCCTACCATCCCGGGGTTACCGACCAGACCGGCGTATTACGAGATTAGCGTCGACACGGAAACCGAACAAATCATGGGTTTGAGTTAAATGCATCGAACGAATGAACGCGTTTGCGCGTGCGTATGTGTGGTTACTTACTATACTGATGACGTTTTATATTATTGGTAAAAAGTCCGTGCGTAGACCACGGGTTTGTGTTTATTTCAACTGACTTCATAAAATTTTTAATTAAAATAATAATTGGTCCATTTTATATAATGATGACGCACACACACATACACACACACACGCACACACGTGAGACGACACATCAACACGCGCGGTGGCGATTACTTCTTCGCTTTCTTCGCACCCCCTGGTTTGATCAAATGCGCGCCTTGTTTCTTCTTCTCTCCGCCTTTCGTTTCCGGCAACGGCTCGAACACCGGCACGCCTTCCTTCACGTCTTCGCTCTTCACCAAAAACAGCGTCTGTCCTAACCCACACGCGACCATAATCGTTCTCTTCCCTTGCAATGACGGCACCACATCCGGGCACGCGCTCGATTTTTTTCCTTCTGGCCCGTAGCCTAATTCGCCGTACCCGCCGGCGCCCCACGTCACGGTCATCTCGTCTTGGCACGTCGCGAAGGTCACCGCGCCACTCGCGAAATCTCTCAACACCCAACCTTGTAAATCCATCTGCGGCATTGGGTACATCGTGTTATCGCCGCTCACTTTCAACTTTCCGAACGCGTATAACTGGCCCATGCACGCGGAAAAGTGCGTCGCGGTACTCCCGCACGCCAAAATGGCGTCTTTCGGGATCAAGTTTCTATCGCCCCCTTGAACTTCTACCATTTTCGGTGAAAACTCGTCTTTTTGCACGCGATGGCCTAACCTGCCGTAACCACCGTTCCCCCACGTGTAAAGTTTCCCGTCCTCGCAAAAGCACGCCACGTGATTGTGTCCGCAGCACACTTTGACGACTTTATAATCCTTCTCCGCGTTCAAATCTCCGCTCCTAATCATCTTCGGCGTCGGTTGCGGCTCGTACGCCAACTTCACCGTGCCTTCCTTCATGTTGTACTCGTGATCGTCCCCGTGGCCTAGCTGTCCGTATTGTGGGCATCCAAACGACCACATCTTCCCATCCGCGTCGGTCAACACGGTAAAATCCACCCCGCACGTGGCTTTCACGAACTTCGCCTGCGTCGCGCTCGCGCTCTTCACAAACTCCACGCGTTCGTCGTCCACGTTCTTCTTCTGCCTCGACCACGTGATGGGAACCCCGAGTTGGCCGGACTTATTCGACCCGCACGCGTAAAACCCACCTTCTGAATCTATCGCAATCGTGTGGTTCTTCCCGCACGCCGCCCAAACGATTTTCACCGCCTCCTCGCCCTCGCCGTCTGCATTCTCGCCAAAGTGAATCCCTTTCACCACACTCGGCGCGTTCCTGTTATCTTTATCCCCGGTCCCTAACTGCCCGTTCTCGTTCCTCCCCCACGCCCATAACCTCCCTTTCGTATCGATGGCCACGTTGTGTGCCGCCGCGGAACCGGACGCGATGAATGTAAACTCCAAATCATTTTCATTCTCAAACGTGGAAATTTTCGAAGGGACGTTCACGTTCGCAAACACCGATTCGTCGATTTGTTTCGTCCGTCCGACGTTCTTGAAATCCGTGCATCCGCAGAATAAGATCGCGCCTGCGGTTTTCGTCGGGACGATTTCTTCTTCTTCTTTCGTCTTCTCTTCTGTCGTCATCTTTTTATCTTTTGTGTAGTATACACGAGTCTGTTTTTGTGTTAGAAACAAACGAAAGTGAGACGAGAGTGATTTTGAATTTTTTTTCCTTCAAAATTTTGCTTTGAAAACACACAAGTAAAGTTTTTTTGTCTTTTTTTTGCGCGAACTCTCTTCAGTTGTACTTTCGCTCGATTCCAGCTCATAAATAGACTAAAATCACATCGTTCGCGCTTTAACGAAATATACACACAAACGCATCACATAGAGTCAAAATGGAACGCGACGATCTCGTGTTCAAGGCGAAACTGGCCGAGCAAGCGGAGAGGTACGTCTTTTGTGCGCTTTTACGCGTCGCGCGTTGGTTTTTGAGGGTGGATTTCGAGCGACGATTTTGATTTCGCGTTTTCATTTTTTTTTCCTTTACGGAGAGACAAAAAGTCAACTCGCGTAACGACTTTTCATCCGATGATGCGGAGTTGGCGTGTGTTTGATTTTGTTTTTGAGAGTAAAAGAGGGAAACGCGAACGGAACGCGGCGTGCGCGAGTGCAATTTCGCGCGAGAGAACTCGTTTTCCATGTGTCGAAACCGCGTTCGCGCGCGTTTTTTTTTCGGAAGCGCCGGCTTTGTGTTCTCGCGCGCNTAATAAGAAGAGGGAATATTGAAACAACCCGATGGTGATGAGAGAGATGTCTGTCAAAGCGACCGAAAAGCGAGAGGAAAGAGAGTTTTTTCTTTTTTCTGCCGAAAAGGCGATGAATAAAGGCCACGTGTGAACCAACACAAAACCTTCTTTCGCGCGTTTCGCGAGGGATGATACATTTTTTATTCCTCTCCTTGTTCTCTCTCTCTCTCCTCGTTTGCTTAAAGCACGAAAGGCTGACGCNCTCTCTCTCTCTCTCTCTCTCTCTCTCTCTCTCTCTCTCTCTTTCTTTGGAAATATTTTAACACAGATACGATGAAATGATGGAGTACATGTCCGAGGTCGCCTCAAAAACGGGAGCGAACGAGCAACTCTCCGTGGAGGAGCGAAACTTGTTGTCGGTGGCGTATAAAAACGTCATCGGCGCGCGAAGAGCGTCGTGGAGAATCATGTCATCAATTGAAACGAAAGAAGAGAGTAAATCGGGCGCGAATTCGGAAACGTGTAAGTTAATAAGAGATTATAAAGCAAACGTGGAGGAAGAGTTGACGACGATTTGCGGCAGGATATTGGATTTGATTAAAGAGCATTTGGAGGATGGGTGCGCGGATGGAGAGTCGAAGGTGTTTTATAAGAAAATGAAGGGTGATTATTGGCGATATTTGGCGGAGTTTAAAGGTGGGGCGGAGCGAAAAGAAGCCGCGGAACAAACGTTGTTGGCATATAAAGCCGCGGAGGCGACGGCGGAAGCCGAGTTGGCGAGCACGCACCCGATTCGACTCGGTTTAGCGTTGAACTTTTCCGTGTTTTATTACGAAATCTTAAACGCGCCGGAACGCGCGTGTCAAATGGCTAAAAAAGCGTTTGATCAAGCCATTTCTGAATTGGACACGTTAGGAGAGGAGAGTTATAAGGATTCCACGCTCATTATGCAATTGTTGAGAGATAACTTGACGCTTTGGACGAGCGATATGGACGAGAGCCAAAATCCGCAGCCCGAGGAATAAAAAAAAGACATTTAGTACAATATAATAAAGTTTTGTTGTTGAAAGAAGAAGATTACTTTGCTTTAATAAAAGACACGCACATACACACACACACAGAGAGAGAGACAGAGACAGAGACAGAGAGAGGAAAGCTGTGTTTGCCTCCGAAGAAAACGGCGATAAAAAAGCAAAAAGTAGTAGTAAAAGTACAACAACAAATATATAATCTATCACTTTGCGTGCACGTGTCTAGGTGACCTGATGCTCACGATGTTACTCTCCGTCGCGCTTTTCCCTCCCTCTATCATCCCTTCCTTTCTCGCCTTCATCGGCGCCTCCTGATACAACAAACCGAACAACACGCAAAAAATCAACACGACGACTTTCGCAAACGTCGTCTCTTTCGGCCACACAATCATCGTAAACGCAATCGTGGCCATCTTATTCACCACCCCAACTAACGTAAACGTCGTCGCCGTGACTACCGTTCTACACCGCCACCCACTGTACGAAATACACACCCCAATGACGCACGACAACAACAACATGTTCTTCTGGTACGAGTCCAAACGGTCCATCACGTGCGCTTTCGCCGGACTCGAATCGTCGCTAAAATACCAAATCAACATATTCGGAGGCACCGCAAACGCGTTCGTATAAAACACTCGCTCCCATTGGGTCATCTCAATCGCGCTGGTCATCCATTTTCCATACGTCATCTGTAACGCCAAAAGCATCCACCAGATGAAGAGCCAGACGAACCCTTCGGAACCTTCGACGGCGATACCGGAGTCTTGGGAAACGTACAAGTAAGCGAAGAAGACGACGCCACCCTATTAATGTAATAACGTTGTTTCAGAAGAAACAGAGAAGAACTGAGTGTCAACGACCGAAAGAACAGAAGATTGAGGAGAAGAAAAATCGAGCGCGAGAAAGAACAACACCAACACCAAACACGCACCAGCGAAACCATCGATCGTTTATTCGGCCAACTTCTCCCCATGAAGAAATACTCAATCACTGAAACAATGAGAGGCAAACAGCACCTCGCCGCAATCACCGCCCCGACGTTTGTCAGCAGTAACGCTTTCATGTTCGCAAACAACCCAGCGGCGAACATGGAAGTATACACCACGTACGGGAGAGACCTCGCGTAGGTCATTTTTCCAATCACCGAGTACCCGCACAGTTGCATCAAAAGAGGCACGATCGCGCTCGACACGAGCTGCGCGCCGGAAACGACCGTCGGTAACGGGATCGCCGCGACTGCGAGTTTGTTCACCACGAGCATGGAGGACGAGCAGAGCGAATAGATGGCAATCCATATGAGTTTTTCGCCGACGTTTTGACTCGTCGGAGTTGGGGAAACACCCATGGTGTGTCTGTTCTGATGAGGAGAAAAGCGAGGACTTTTACGACGCGCGTTCTCTGTAAATGGTGAATGTCCTCGTCGTGCGCGTCGAGACGATGAGGAGGCGCAAAAGGAGGAGAGAATTGCTTCGGTATCGCGACTCAGAGAGAGAGGTAAAGAGAGTTCTCTCTAATGAGGAAAAACTTTGAAGATTGGATAAAGCAACAAACCGCATTACTACGAGTGCGCTTTCGCGGGCTCTGTATCGCGCGTGTACGATGCAAAATCATCACGAAACACAGTTTGAGAGAGGGCAGTGGCGGTGCTAATCAGAGCGCGGATCATCTGTCTTCGTGAAACGGTATGAGCGGCTTTAAAAGCGTCGACACCATAACGGATGACTTCCCCAACGACGGGAAAGCCGCCAACTGTTCTCGTCTCGATGATGACAAACAGCACCACTCTCGGACGTTACTCATCGACAATTACGACTCGTACTCGAACATTCTCGCGCACGTCATCGCCGAGTGTCAAGATAATAGTTCTCTTCCTCTGACGGTAAGGAACGACGCCATTTCTGTCTCAGATATTCGGTTTCTCGTGAAGGAGCACTTAATCGACCGAATCGTCATCTCCCCGGGGCCGGGGACGCCGTCGAGCGGCATTTGCGATTCGGGCGTCGTGGATGCGTTGTTAAATGCAAAAGACGAACTCGTTCGAGGAGTGCCAATATTTGGCGTCTGTTTTGGGTTCCAAGCGATCGCGTTTCGATACGGGTGGGATGTCGTCCGCGCGAGACATCCGAAGCACGGGGAAGTGTCCGAGGTGACAGTTAAAGAAGAAGAAGACAAAGAAGAAAGTCGTCGAGGAGGGTTGTTGTTTAAGGGCGTGCCGAGGGTGTTCAACGCGACGAGGTATCACTCGCTCGAGGCGTTGTTCCCTGGGAAAAGGAAGGAGGCGGAGAAGGAAGTGAGAGGAGAAGAAGAGCTCGTGGCGTTGGCGTGGGCGGATGTCGTCGAGAGCGAGAAAGAAAACGGAGGAGGAGGAGGAGGAGGAGAGGAAGGAGGGACGGTGATGGCGCTGAGGCATAAGGTGTATCCGCAATACGGCGTTCAGTTTCACCCGGAGTCTATTTGTACCGAGCCGCACGGGAAAACAATCGTGAAGAATTTCATGGACATCGCGGACGCCTATTGGAAAGAGAAGAGAGGCGAGATGGAAGAGGAAGAAGAAGGGAATGAAACAATAAGCGAGGAACGGAAGACTGTCTTGATGAAGCTCGTAAACGCTTCGAGGGAGACACAGGATAAGAAGAGTAGCAACAAAAGTAGTAACAAGAAACAGAAGAAAAGCGCGTACAGATTACACGCCCGAGAAGTTTCGCTTCTCGATTCGCCCACGCGCTCTGAAGATGTGTTCAGGACGTTATTTAGCGATAAGAAAAATGCATTTTGGCTGGATTCTGCTACCGCAGACGGTAGTAGTGGTACTAACGACAGCAACGGCGACAACGACACGCCGCGAGGGCGATTTAGTGTCATGGGGTGCCAAGGTGGTCCTCTGTGGCGACGCGTAGAAGCGCGAATGAACGGCAAACTGGTCGTCATGAATAACCAAGACGAAATCGTGAAAAGTTATCATCACGGAGGAAACGGCAGCATTCTAGAATACATGGACGAAGAGTTGAAGAGATTTAACGTCTCCGAAGAGAATTTTGCCACGTGCATCGTGGACGAGGTGAACGCGGTGAAGGATGGGGAAAGCGTGAAAGGGCTACCAGAGGCGTTGCTTTTCGCGTGCGGCTTCGTTGGTTCGCTGTCGTACGAAACGCGCGAGGAGTGCGATTCGCCCATTTTCTTTGCAAACGACTCGTCGAGTAATAGTAATACTATGGTGAAAGCGGCGTTATATTTCGTAGACCAAGCGGTTGTCGTCGACCACGAGAAGAAGATGGTGTACGCGATGACGCTCACCGAAGATGGACCGGAAACGGAGGATCTCTTCGAGGCGTTGGAATGGCTCGCGACCACAACTCTAGATATTAATCGGAGCCTTCTGAATAAAGTGAAACACGTCGCCGACGAGATGCCGAAAAAGACGGTGGTGACTCAAAACTGCACGCAGTTAGCAGAGTCTATTGGATTCAAATGGCGCGACGATAAAGAGGAGTACATGGAGAAAATTAAAACGTCGCAAGAACGCATTTTAGACGGACACACGTACGAAGTTTGTCTGACGAATGCGTTAACGCGCAGAGATGTGGGTGCATACAAACAAACCCGTCACCTGTATCGAGAGTTGTATTACGCTTTGCGCGAACGCAATCCAGCGCCGTATGCGGCTTTTTTTGACTTTTCAAACGGCGCGGGCGAAGAGAAGGCGCATTTTTCGGACATGTACGTGTGCTGCGCCTCGCCCGAACGATTTTTACGGTGCGACCAAAATGGCAATTTGGAAGCGAAACCTATTAAAGGAACCATCGCGCGCGTGGAACCGCTCGGGTGTGCAGAAGACGTCAAAGCTGCGCGCGATTTACAAACGTCCGTGAAGGACAACGCGGAAAATTTGATGATTGTGGATCTCTTGCGAAACGATTTGTCCTTGGCGTGTGAGGTGGGCACGGTGAAAGTACCGGGTTTGTTAAAGATTGAGAGTTATCGAACGGTACACCAACTCGTCTCGACGGTGGTCGGGACGTTACCGTCGACGTCCTCTGGTGAAAATCATGCAGACGGCAACGCCGACGACAACGACAAAAGGATTTCGCCCATTCGCGCGTTTCAGTTCGCCTTTCCTCCCGGCTCCATGACTGGCGCGCCGAAATACAGAACCACGCAAATCATACACGAACTCGAAAACGAACAACCCCGCGAGATGTACTCCGGGAGCGTCGGCTTTTGGTCCTGTCGCAACAAAGCCTTCGACGCGAACGTGGTCATTCGTTCGGTCACGTATAAAGACGGCGAAATGAAAATCGGCGCCGGCGGCGCCATCACGCGTTTGAGCGACCCGCTCGAAGAGTGGGGGGAAGTTGAACTGAAAGCCAGACGGATCGTAGAAACAGTCGCGGAAGTAGAGAGGAAATTAGAGAGAGAGAGAGATTAAAGATTACTCTTCTTACGCGTAGTATGTACATTGTATAATTTGTACTAATAAATACGAAAACGCTTTTTTTTCAAAATGCCACAAAAAGAAACTCCAATTCTCTGATCACTTTGACCGACGACGTAAACGACCAAGATGTACGCGCACTTGCAAGTCGATTACGAGGAGTACGCGTCCACGTCTTCGTCGAAACACCACGGGTATAAAACCGAAGTTTCCGAACGGAATAAACACATAAGGGAGTTGGAGGACATCGAACACGCTTTGGCGAAAATTTACGCCGAAATCGATTGCGGAGACCAAGTCGCGGATTTAATCGGAGGTAAAGACGTCCAGAAACGCATTAAAGAGTTAGACAGGCGAGGGAAAACGATGAAAGGGGAGAAGTATTTGACGTACCCGGAGAACGCGAGGTATTTTTTAGACGAGAAAGGAGGGGGAAGCAAAGACGGAGAGGAAGACCGATTGAAATTGGAAGAGGCGTTGAAAACGTTCGTTTTAGACGACGACGAAGACGAAGCGAATCCGCTGGCGATGACTCCATCATCTCTCGCGGAACGAGCCATGGATATGCCTTTAGTTGCCGTTCGTCGAAAAGGTAAAGAAAACGACGACGCGAAGATGTACATGGTGAAAAGCACGAAACGTCCGCCGAAAAGGATGGTGCACGATTTTACCATCGGGCGTCTGCCGGATCGAAGAATCGAGGACGAGGAGTTGGACGAAGAGAATGCGGGGGAGTTTGCGTATCGCGATTTGGAATCAATCGATTAGGAGGAAGGTTTTTTTTTATGTTGTTGTTGCTATCTGTATGATTATATATCTAACTTTTACGCTATGTTATGTTTCTATTTGACCTCTACTTTCATTAGTTCTCTAAATCTCAATCTATTGTTTTACAATGCGCGGCGCCGAGCGCGACGTAATTTTCGAGGTTCCCGTCGTACCCGATTTTTGTCTCTCTCGCAATCTCGTTCGTCGTTTCGTCTCGGGTCGCTAAGTGCTGTCCCAAGACGACTTCGCCACTCCACAGAAAAGCCGACGACGTTCGGTTCNTTCCAGGCGCGCGAAGTTGGTGAATAGCGCCGTTGGCAAAACTACTCCCGGGAAGCTGTACGGTCACCTCGCATAAACTCGCGACGTAGGCGTCGACGACGGAACGCATCCAACTCAAATGTTTCTCGCCCTTTTTTCGAACGACGCAGGAGGTTCCAGAACAATCGCTATCTCCCATGGTGACGCCAACTGTGTCTGGATCTTGTTGATGCGCGAAATATTTACCGATGTTTGGTAATTTTGGAACGGCTTTGATGAAGGTTGGCGAATCCCCTAAAAGGAAGACGCCAAACGCTTCGTCGTCTGAATCGTCGTCGTCTGAATTGTCGTTGTCCTCCTCGACGAGAGACTCTAAGTGAAATTTGGACGCGCGCAACGCGCAGGTAAGCGCTGCTCTCACTGGACTGGTTGACGAAAAATCATCATTTTTCTTCTTCACTTCCAACTCTGGATACATCCCTTCCGGAACAAATCCGCAACGTTCCATCGCGTCCGCAACGTCCGGCTCGCGAAAGGAACTGCCGCAACAATCCTGAACGACATCGAACGTTTTCAGCCGCCCGTTCAATACGTTGCTCTCGTTTTCAATATCCAAATTCACGTGCTTCGTGATTTCATTTTTCTGGTGCCACAGCGTGCATATTCGTTCGTTTGAGTAATCCGGTTCGCACTTGCGAAAGGTTTCGTCCAAAGCGTCCACGAATCGCTCGGCGGTTCTCTCGCTCCCGCCGGCGGTCGAACGACACGGGTACTTTGCCTCCAACTCCTTGCGTTTGTTTTCAGAGAGCATACGATACTTTGCCACCCATTGCGCTTGGTGATCGGCAAACCCAGTCCTTAAATGAATCGCCGCGCACGAGCGCCACTTTTTCATGTCCCCGCCGCCGTTTGAAGAAGATTTCTCAAACACCTCCTCGATCGCCTCTTTTACGTGTTCTCGAGGCCGGAAAAAATGTCGATTGTAGCACGCTTTCGGCAACTCCGGGTCGCCTAAATCTGGCGGAGGCTCGTCCCCGTCGATGCCATAGACGTTAAAAAGTACTTCTCCTTCGCGTTGCATGACAAACACGTCGTGTATGGTGAGTTTCACCCGAACTCCTTTTCGATCCACGTCGCGTGCGACTTCCTCTTTGAACCACTCTCTGAGCCAATCGGCGTTGGCGGCTTTAATTTTTGCCTCGGCGCCTTCCGCTCGATCAATCTCTTCTCTCGACATTCGACCAGAACTCGCCAACGGTTTCACCACATACGTTGCGTCGTCACCGTTGTCGTAAAGTCTTCGTCGATGGTCCAAATCCTTATCGTCGTACAATTTACAATCTCTCACGTCGTCGCTCACGTCTTCTTCGCACAAAATCGTCGCGTTTCTCGTCACGCTCGCCAGACTTAACCGTTCTGGATTTTCATTCGCCCGTTTCGGCGTCCACTGCCAATCGAAACCGTCGCCTTTGAAAAACATCCCGGGGTCAAACTGACACGCAGATTGCCCATCTTTCCCGCGTCGATAAAACGTTTTCCCTTCGACGCCGTCGTTCTCCGCGTTTCTCCCGTACTCCTCCATCCCGCACGCGCCGAAATCGAAATACGAAGCGAACGAGTCAAATCTGGACGCCACCACAAATAAGTTCAACCATCGCCTCATGTTATTCCCAAACCCGTTCCAGAACGGATTATACGCCTCAAATATCACCAAGTTCCCGTTTGAATCTGATTCGTCGTACGACTCCGCCTGTTTCCGTAACTTTCCCATCGCCTCTCGCATCGATCCAGCGCCGCTCTCGCTTCCCTCGCCGCCGCAGAACCTCTCGAACATTTCCTCGTGTTGTTTCAAAAGTGGCCACTTTTCAATACCTCCTCCATGTTCTTGCACTTCTTGTTCATCTCGTTGGTTCGTTTTCTTTTGTTTTCTCCACGCTTCTTCATCATTTGAGGAAAACAGTATTCGCTCTTCTTTCAGAGCGATTTCCAACTTCTTCGTCTCCAGGCGAATATCTTCCCTCAAAGCTTCCAATTTCCCTTCTTTATCTCTCTCATCATCGCGCTCTCTCGCGACAGGGCCCCATCGGTAGTTGTCGTCGTTTTCGTATTCTCTCATCCGCCTTCGTTTTACTCTTTTGGTCGAAGGAAAACGCGGGGTATTCGTGTCGTGTATTCCGTTCCCGGATGTCATCAAAGCGCTGCTCGCGAGTAAGGAACGACGAGTTGCCGATTTCGCGCCGATGATGTTTACCACCTTTTCCTCCTCCTTTTCCTCCTCGTTTCGAAGCAACTCTCCGCGACAGAGAAGGCACGTCACCACGAGCACCACCATCACCGAGAAATACCTTCTTTGTCTTCCATTTCTGGTCGTCATTCTCTTCATAATATTAAGCGCAAAGTAGGGGAAGTGACGAATTTTTCCCCTAAAATGCATTCCAAATGCATTCCTTTGAGTCCGGGTGTTTTGCGTTTCGGCGGTGATACTCAGCGCTCCTCCGCGCGTGGGGAAAGAAAAAGACGCGAACGATGTCCTCGCTTCAGTGCTTTTGCTTTTGCTGCTTCCGAGGATGAGAAAGAGACCGGGCAGAGGAATTTTGGGGAAACAGTTGTTGTGGTAACGGGATGTTTAGGATTCATCGGGTCCAATCTCGTCTCTCATCTGCTCGAAAGAAGAAATAACAGAAGCCAGGATGATGATGTGCACGAAAACGTGATTATTATTGGCATCGACGTTCTGGACGTGGAGAAAGGTCCGTACAAAAAGGAAGATAAGAGAGCGAATTTGAATCGATTGGTGCACATTGGGAAGAGAAGGTTTGTATTCATCGATCGAGATATCTCGCTCGGAATTGAGCTTTCGATGATTGAAAGAGAGTTGCGAAAGATGAAGAAGACAAAGGACAATGATTTTGATGCAGAGGATGATTCAAACGTATGTAAAACGATCGATGGCATTATCCATTGCGCGGCGTATTCGGGCGTGAAAGATACGCTCGAGGACCCTTCCCTGGCGTTTCGAGCGAACGTTGAAACGACGGCGATTATGATTGAACTCGCGAAGCGCTCTGAAGCGAACTTTGTGTTCTTGAGTAGTGGCGCGACGTATGGGGATAATTTTGAGAGAAAAAAACCATCGAGAGAAGATGAAGGGATCATGGGCGACGACGGGAAGTCTATGCCGCAAAGTCCGTACGCGCTCTCAAAAATTGCAGCCGAGGCGGTGGTGAGGAGTTACGCGCGAGCGTTTACGGAGATTGAGAGGAAAATAACGATAACGAGAATATTCACCTGTTTTGGGAATTACGGACGACCGGATATGGCGATTACTCGCTTCATGCAAACGTTGTTAGACGATGAAAATCGCGAAAAGAAACTGACGATGTTTGGCGACGGTGACGAGAGTTGGAGAGATTACTGTCACGTGTCAGACGTGTGTTCGGGGATCGAGAAAGCGCTGTGGAGGGAAAACGGGTCGACGTGCGAAACGGTCAACGTTTCGAGAGGCGAAGCGGTGACTTTAAGACGGCTCGTGAGTTCGGTGCAAAAAGCCGCATCTGAGGAGCTTAAAGCATCGTCGAAAACATCGTCTGAATCAGACGACGATATCAAAATCATCGTCGAACCGAGAAGACCCGGCGACGTCGGCGGAACGTTCGCGGATGTGACCAAAGCGAAGGATCTTCTCGATTTCGAGGCCAAAATTTCTTTGGAAGAGGGTGTTGCCAGCGTCGCGAACTGGTACAACTCGGACGAATATAAAAAGCACTACTTTAAGAGATGAATTTAGAAAGATAGATAGATAGATAGTACTAGTACAGATATAAATAGCACGCAACAACACTACGAAAAGCATCATCATCATCATCCTACTACGGCACTTGTTGCACGACCAAAACGAGCGTCGCCACGACGCCCGCGAGAACTAATCCGAGCAAAGGCGCGTACGCAACCTCGCTCGTCGTCGTGTCCTCGTCTCGCTTCGTCCACCCGCTATCGGTATATTCACCTTTCACGTCCACGGACTCCCCAAAAAACCCTCCTTTCGTCCCTCCAACCTTCCTGCGTAACGCGCCGTATTGCTCCGTCGACATCGACTCGCCTTTCCTCATCCTCTTGGCCGCGCTCAACAAGCCTCTGTCAGCTGCGATATCTTCTTGGAAATCTAACGCTCTGGTGACTTTAAACAGCGCTTGCGAGAAGCCGCCTTTCTCGCGCGCTTCGAACTCGGCTTTTTTCAAAGCTCGTTGTTTCCGGATTCTCGCGTACGCTTCCGTCTTGGTCTCTTCGTACGCGTATTCCACGTCTTTCACGGTGTTGGTCTTTCCTTGAGCCGGGGAAACATCACCCGATGGCTTTTGGAAATTCCCAAACAATCCTTTCTTCTTTGCCGGAGGCGGAGGCGGAGGAGGCGGCGCTTCTTTCTTCCAAAACGATTTCGTCACGACGACAGCGCGATTGTTTCGCTCACGAGTCGTCCTCTTTTGCGTGGTGATTGGTGTGGTCGAAGTAGTAGTCGTGGTAAACATATTTGTGGTAAAGATTAGTTAGTAGATATGACACGTCACCTTTTTGAGGCGATTTTTCTCCTTTACTCACATTTTTATTTCAATGAACATTTTCATCGACAAAAGAGGATGCTGAGGATGATGACGATGACAATGATGGTTTCATCAGAGAAGAAGGAGAAGAGGAGGACTCACTCTTTCAAAGAAAGAATAATTTTCGAAAACTCGAAAATCCTTCGTTCGATCTTACTCGCGAAATGAGGCGCGCGAGCGTTCGGGCCGTCTCGAGAGACGAAGCGCGCCGAAGGGAGAATTTTCTCCCAACCTTTCAGTTCGTCTTCGAGTCGTCGAAGTTTGTCCCTTTTTCTCGAGAAGGATGCCTTTTTTTCTTCTTCTTCTTTGTCTTCTTCTTCTTTGTCTTCTTCTTCTTTGTCTTCTTCCTCTCGGTATCGTTCGATTCGAGCGTCGAGAAGTTTGACGAGGAAGCGGAGGAGGAGGGAGGTGCCCATGGCGTTGATTGTCGTTTTATTAGGTGCCGAAGGCGGCGTTTCGCTGGAAGAGAAAGCAAACTGCGTCTCGAGAAACTTTTTTAAACGGAGCGTCGCGGCTTTGCCGTCGGGAACCGAAGCGAACACGTCGCAGACGATGGTTTCGATTCGAAGTTGCGCGAATGGCGAATGCGGGAACACTCTCAAGACTGGAATCCAGTTCTTCGGGAAGAGGAGTTCGCCGCAGACTTCGTTCCAGACGCTAATCGCGTCGGGTGGAGCGAAGGCGTCCAAAGTTTCCAAAATCGGAGACGCCAGCGCGAAGGCGTTCAAGACGGCCAAACGAACGGATTCGCACACGCCGTCGCGAGAGACGCCCCACCCGATATTTTGCTTCGTACCGTCCGTGTTACCACCCGATGCGGCGTTACTGTTCGAGCTGTTGTTATCTGCACCACTGCTCGCAGCCGCAGAAGAAACTAACGCGCTCGAAAGAGAGACGCCACCGTGTCGGTCGGGCTTAATCAACGCCGGTTGCGGAGGCGCTAAGAAGAGCGCCATGGAAGCGCGAGCGAGCGCGCACAAGGCTCTCGCCAACGCGTCTCTCGGTCGACCAGCTTCTGCGTTCTTCTTGAACGCTTTTCCGGGCGCATCGGACGGTTTTGCGAGCAGTGCCGCAGCAGTCGATAAGGCGTTCGGCCCGAGTGCCGCGTCTGATGGCGACATAGCGGACGACGAAGACAAGACTGCCGCCGCGTTTTGCTTTTGTTGCTGCTGCGACGCGAACAGCGCGTCTCTCCAACTCTCATCCAACGCCAACACGGAACGAATTGAATTCGAACAGTTCTCGCACATCCTCGCGAGTTCTTTGGCACCTACTTCGTCGCCTGGGTTTCGAGCGTTTGCAAGTTCTCGCGATACTGCCAAGAGTGATCCTGGCGCCCAACCTTGCGCTTCGGATAAAGCTCTCGCGATGGCGCTCAAAGCCGCTGATTGGACGTCGGCGACTAAGTTTTCGTCGTTTTCGTCGTTTTCGTCGCATGTCTCCTTTTCATTAGTATTGATAATCATCGCCGATGGGGGGTTGGTGTTCTTCCTCTCTCTTTGAACGACCGAATTGTTTTCTTCTTCCTCCTCGTCTTCCCCGTCTTCTCCTCGTTCGTCGCTCGAGAGATTTTTCAGCGCCACGCGCAATTTTCGCGACGCCTCATCAACGATGGCTTTGCGAAGCTCGAACGGTGCCGATAACCTAGAGCGTTCCGTGGCGGATTGTCTGGCAGCATCTCTGGCGACAGCTGCAGATGCAGAGGCTTCCGGAGACAGAGGCGCTCTCGACTTCTTTTTCATCTTGCCATCATTCTTGCCGTCGCCGTCGTCGTCGTCGTCCGAGGGTTCGCGTAACAACGCGGCTGCAGCCGCGCCGGCTCTTTTCGCCGCATCGTCCGCAGCTCTTTTCTCGATGACGCCTCCAATTTCTCGAAGAGCTAACATCGTCGCGCGTTCTATTGCAGTCTCAAATGCCGAACTCCACGCATCTTCCAGCGTTGGTTTGGCCATTTTCTTCTTCTGCGTAATGTGCTCCGTATTCGTATTCATAAATAATCTTTTCTGTTCAGCCGCGGAAACAGTCGCAGCTAGTCTGCACGCGTTATCGAGCGTCTCCGAGACGCACTTCAACGCGTTTGGTATTTCGTGTCGCACCGCGTGGTCCACCGAAGCTAATACCGCGGCGTCGACGGTAAAGTCGACGATATTTTTGTGTCGAGGATTCGCCGCGAGAAACGCGCGTTGTAAACTTCGAGTTGGATTCGCCGTCGACGAGGACGGTACGGACGGCAACGATGGACTCGTTTCGAGCGCCGCCATTTTTGTGGATGTAATCTTCGTAGGAGGCGAAGTAGACGAAAGTGCAGTCGCCGAGACGGGCGCAATCTTTCGAACGGGAACTGGAACGACCCGGTGTCGGTCTCCTTCGTCTTCTCCTTTGCGTACTTGTTCTTGCTTCGACGGTAAAATTGCCGCCGCTTGATGCGTACTAATTTGACTCTCAATGGATTCGATTTCTTCCTGGCTCCATCGATTTGATATCGCGTCGTCGTTTCGCAACGCCGTGATGCATCTCTCGACGTCAACGCCAATCAATTTTTGCAACAAGGAATCGTCGATGACGTTTGGCGTAAAATCATGTCCGCCCGCTGCGGAATTAGACCCCCACTCCGCGAGCACGTCATTCTCTTCCACTGAAATTTTTACTTTGTCGAAAGCGTTTGCGAGGAATGCTTTCGGCACGGGTCCCGCGGGATGCGACTGCGACGTTGAAGCTAACTTTGCGTACTCCAACGACTTCGCAGTCGTCGTTGGCGCCTTGAAATGGAGCGTTTCTCGAACGAGATGTCGAATCATGCGAACGCTCACCGCCGATATCAATGAAACGTCCTCGACAGATCGAAGAGACCGAGATGGCGCAGAACCAGTTGCACCATTACTTCCATTACTAGTATTAACTATGCACAGCTTTGCACTTTTCGAAGCCGAACGGAACCATGACGTTAAATCGACGAAGCCTTTCGAAGAAAACACTAAAGTCGCTTCTTCCGTGTCTTCCCACGGCGTGAATTTCACATACTCCGATACCCACGGGAGAGTGAGCATGAGCTCGTTTTCGGCAGTTGCAATGCGCAAGCTCTCCACGCAAAGTTCTATTGTAGGTAATCCGTCGAAAGCGACGATCGAAGAGTAACCGTCTAAGCAAAATCGTAAAAGACCAAGAAATTTGCCGCAACACTTTGCCGCGAGAGCGCGAGCGGTGAAATCTTTCGGGTTCACCCCGAACGAACGCAAAATATCGTCCACTTCTTCACCTCCTTCGCTCACTCCATCTTCTCCTTTGCCTTTACGCACGGACGCGGCGTAATTGTTATCGAGCGCTTTGAGCGCATCCGCGAGTGACCGAGACACCGCGGCGGAGAAACGAGCGGAATCTGCCGTTTCCAATACGCACACGTACGGTCGAAAAGCTGGCTGAAACATTGCCGCGAACGATGATTCTTGCGTAGTCGTCGTCGTCGTCGTCGTCGTCGATGAGGATGTTTCGTTACTTTGTTGCTGATGCAAAGCGAGTGGTGTCGGTGCAACGTGGTGATTCCCTCTTCCTCCACCTCTTCCACCCGCTCCTCCTCCTCCTCTTCCTTGATGGACTCCTCTACCTCCGCCTAAAATACTATTACTACCTCTGCCTAAACTACTACTACTTCTTCCATTCGCGTGCGTGTTGTTATGACGTTGAGGATTTTGATGTTGCGCGCCAGCACTAGTACTGACTCCACCTCCACCCATCAAACGCTCTCGCAACGCCGATAGTTTCGCCGCCGACACTGCGGCTCCGATATCTTCCTCAGTTTCGCCTTCGCCGGCACTTTTCAACATTTTTCGTACGAAAACATCCGCGAGCCATCTGGCGTCTTCTTTAGATTTTGCCGAATCGAAAACTTCTCTGCACTTTCTCGCGAACGCGTTCGCGGCGTTCTGGTGATAATATTTAGACGGCGGCGCGCCAGTTGCACCAGTCGATGCCATGAACGAAGACGCGTTGAATTTGGCATCCGGGGAGAGCAAAGCGACGAGTTGGTCGCGCCATTTCTCGCGAGCGTGCGCGTTCGCTCTGGACACTAATCCAAATTTATTGCTTGGATTACGAACCGAACTTACATCTGCGCGTGTACCGACGGCTCCCCCTCTGCCATTATCTGTTTCTCCGCGTTTGTTGTTTCTTTTTCGCGATGAAGCCGAAGGTGTCGCGTCGTCGTATATTTTTGTTACGGTTGTTGCAGACGCTGCGAGCGCGGAGAGAAAGTTTGCGCACTCTTGCGCCAACATTGGCGCGTGCGCTTTTACCGCTTCAGATTCAGATAATGCCTCCAGTGCTGTTGGACCGAGAGAAAACGGAAGCGTCCCGGCGTTGGCTAAAACGAGCGCGGCAAATTTACGAACGAACACGCCGGATGGGAAAATTTCAAACTCTTCTTCTGCTTCCTTGCCCGGACTAACGCCAAACGGAAACGCATCCGGAGAAATCGAGAGCATTTTGAGAACATCTACGATGGACTTTTCAATATCACCGTTATGGAACCACTCGAGCGCAAACGCGTACGCTTTTGCCAAGTCCAAGATATATTCAGGAGTTTCGACTGACGCTTCGTTGTTAATGTTGTTGTTGTTGTTGTTGTTGTTGTTGCTTTTTGCAGCGGTTGGTTGAATCCGCTTCTGTTGATGTTGTTGTTGATGTTGCTGCTGCTGCTGCTGCACCGGCGACAGCTGTTTATTCGTGAAAGTATTGCTATTACTCGAATTTGATGAACCAGAGAGCAGAGACGGTTGAATCCGTCTCGGCGCACCTACGACGCCGCCGCTTTGACTCCTCGGAAGTTGTTGCTGTTGCTGTTGCTGTTGCTGTTGCGAAGAAGAAGGCGAAACTACCGGCGGTGAAGCCGCTCGTTCCACACTTCCGGGACCACCATTCGATACGGGCGACGGCGTCACTCTCCTCGGCGACGGCNACGCTCCGTTNATGTTGTTATTACTGCTGCCATTCAAACTCATCCCGCCCAATTTCTTCGCCAACGGCGTCGTCGCGACAACCGGCGANGAACTCAAGCTCGGAAACTGCGCGCAGTCGTCGATTNGCGGAAGCATGCTCCTTTTCCCATCGCCTCTCTTTTTCACAGGTGGCGTCGTCGTTTCCAACGCGAACGCCGCACCGCTGAAGCTGGTATCGTCGTTGCTGCTGCTACTCGCGCTCTGATGATGTTTCCTTCGCAAACTTTGCACTCTCGTCTCGCTCTCGAGCAATCTTTGCACCGATTCGTGCACAGAACTATACATCGCGTCGAAGAAGAAGATATCGTCGTCGTCGCCATCATCTCCGCCTCCTCGAGACGACGACGAAATGGATGATACCTTTGCATCGTCGTCGTCTTTTGTAGAATCTTTGTTCGCACGACTCGTCGATTTCGCGTTGTTCACAAAACGTCGCGCGCATTCAACAACAAACAGCTCTTTGTTCCGACGATGTAAAAACGCATCTCTCCGCGTCGTCGTCGTCGATGTTTTCAAAGTCTCTCCCGACAAAAACGACGCGTTGGTGTCCTTTTCGTTGTCATCATCGCTTCTCATCGCTTCTTGGTCGTCCTCGTAGCTCTCTTAAAGGAAGAGCGAGAAAGAAAAGAAGACAAACGAGAGCGTTAAAAGGAGTTTCAACGACAGACAAAAGTGAGGAAAATTCAAATTTGCGTGAAGGAGGACTACTGCGTGTATTCTACGCGAAGAAGGCTACGTATGAAATAAGTCTATACAAAATAATAACGCTAAGTCTGTATCATCTCGTTATATCGCTTTCGAGCGAAACTCTCTTTTAACGAACGAACGAACGACGAAGACGGGATGATGACACAGACGATTGAATACTATTGAACGCGCGTCGTCAATTTTCATCATCACACGCGAAGTTCAACGCCTAACGGACAATGGTCGCTTCCGAGAAAGTCGGAGACGATGAACGCGTCTTTGATATTTTCTTTCATAGTGTCGCTGACCAAGGCGTAATCAATGCGCCAGCCGCGATTTCGCTCTCGGCTTTTGGCTCTGTATGACCAATACGTGAACTTGTCGTCCGCGGTTGGGTGTCGATATCGGAACGAGTCGGTTAAACGTAAGTCTTTGAGTTGGTTTGAAAACGCGAGGCGTTCCTCCGGCGTGAACCCGGCGCTCGTTTCGTTTTGCGTCCAATTTCCCCATAAATCGCGCTTCTCGTGCGCGACGTTGAAATCCCCCACCCAAACGATCGCTTTCTCTTCTTCTTCTTTCATCATATCTTCCCTCAAACACGAGACGTGCGCTTTCATCGCCGGCTCCCAAACCTCGATTCTTTCCCTCAACCGTTTCAACCCTTCGCCGCTGTTCGGAACGTACGTGTTTATAATCACCGCTTTCTCGAGCTCGCACGTCATCACCCGCCCTTCTCGATTGAACAAATGAAACGCCTCCAAGTTTTCCTCCGTCTTTTCGAAATCCGCCTCGTCTAACGCGCGTTGGTGAAACCCTTCGCGCGGTTTTGACGTAAACTTCACATCTGGACGAGTGATCATGGCCACGCCCGAGTACCCTTTCCTCGCTGTTGAACATGAAAAGTACGCCGCTAATTGATCGTTTTGATTATGATGCAGGCCTCCTGGTCCCTTATCATCATCATTTTCATCCTCGTCATCCTCGATTACCGCTACCATTTCCCCTACGTTCCCTTCTTGCATCTTTGTCTCTTGCACGCACAAGATGTCAAATCTCGTCTTCTCGTATAAATCTTTCACGAAGTGTGGGTGTTTTTTCATCGTTCCGCGTAATCCGTTGACGTTCCAGCTTACAATTCGCAACGGTGCATTCGTCGTAGTCGTCGTAGTCGTGGTATCCGACGTAAACGACGCGAGTGTTCGTCGTCCTCTTTTACTTCGTTTCCTGTTGTTCCCGTGATGATGATGGGTGTTCGCGTTGAGAAAACATGAACAACAATACCGCGCGGCCGTGATGGTGTTGGTCGTTTTTGTCGTCGTCATCCTCCTCAGAAGTGCAGCGCGCATCGTCGCGTCGTTGTTTTTGTCGCAGAAGTAGTCACTCGTTCTCTCTTTCGCGCGCGAAAGAGAATGAAGAAGCGTTCGTTGAAATGAATTGGAAAACTTTCGAGAGTGTTCGTCACATCCAAATGACCAACGACGGAGAACGACACACGGCAGTCGCCGCCGTCGACCGGAAAGGCAGGTTCGCGCGGAACGAATCCAGTTTCCGAGACCGCGTTTCAGATATCGTTTCGGAAAAAAACCGATACAAACTCATCGTTTCCTACGCCTGCCCGTGGGCGACGCGATGTCTTTCCGTCCTCTATCTGAAAGGATTGGACGATGGAATCGAGGTGGACATCGTGCACCCGACGTGGCAGAAAACGAGAAGAAAAAGAGGAAAAGACGACGAGGAGGATACGGATGAAGATGATGGACACGCCGGGTGGGTTTTTCCCAACGAGAACTGTCGATGGATTCAACATTTGTCCGGGATTGAAAGCGCGAAATTCGAGGTGCAAGCGTATCACACGAGGAAGGACCCGAAGAAGACGAAGAAGACGGAGTTTTATTCCATCCGAGATTTCTACGAAGAGCACGACAATTCGTACAAAGGTCCGTTTACGGTACCAATCTTGTACGATCAAACTGAAAAGCGAATCGTGAACAACGAGAGCAGCGAGATTATTCGAGATTTGAACGCGCGGTTTCAACCGCTCGCGAAGAACGCGACGTTAGATTTGTACCCGGAGAGTAAGCGAAAAGAGATTGACGAGATGAACGAGTGGACGTATCGCGCGATTAATAACGGCGTCTATAAGTGTGGGTTCGCGCGGACGCAAGAGGCGTACGAGGAAGCCGTGGAAGAGTTATACGAAGGTTTGGAGAGATTGGAAAGCGTTCTCGAGCGTTCGAAGATGAAGTTTTTGGTGAGCGACGACGAGGTCACCGAAATCGACGTTCGGGTGTTCCAAACGTTAGTTCGATTCGACGAGGTGTACGTCGTGTACTTTAAAACGAACAAAAAATGCATTCGCGAGTATAAGAACATCAGCGCGTACGTGAAACGGTTATACGCGATGCCGGCGTTTCGAAAAGCGACCAACATGTGGGACATTAAGACGCATTATTTCACCTCGCACGTCGCGTTAAATCCGTACGGGATAATACCTAAAGGCGATCCGAGTTGGTTAACGTAAACAAACGCGCTCATCGCGCGCGTACTACGAGTAATATTTAAAAAAAAAAGCACATCTCGCATCCAATCGCTGCCCGGTTTCTTCGTCTCTCTCTCTCGTTTATTTTGTGGGGTAGCGTAGCTCGTGCGAGAGGGCGTTTCGCGCCCGCCGACTCGTTTCGCTTACTCGCGCTCCCGCGTGTGTCTGTGCACGGCGAGAGAAGAAGACATCGAGTCTTCTTATCCACATACCACAGAGAGAGAGAAACACCTCGGCTTGAAATATATACGTGCCCATTGACTTTCCTTCTTCGTAATACTAATACGCGTTGTTGTTTGAACGCGTCGTGTGTGTGTGTGACACTACGGCGTGCGCGCGTGAGTTTATTGCAGTAGAGCGTCGCGCGCAAACTAATAATAACACTATTATTTTATTCTCGCTCTTTTTTGTTGTTACTTTTTGGTCGTTGTAAATCCATTCGGTCGCACGTTGGACGATAGAGGAGGATTTTACATGGTTTAGGGTTAATAGGCACCCACTTGTTCTTCTCTCTTGAAGAGAGAGAACGGAGCAACCTGTCGTTGCCGTTTTGTTGTTCACATTGACATCGTCATCGCGTATGCGCGGCGAGTATGTCGCGGTGAATAGACACGTCGTATTATGAAGGAGAAGTGTAGGGGTAATTGAATTAGGGTTTAGAAGTAGGTATATGAAGAGAACTTTTTTTAAATTCCTGTTTTTTTCAAAAGGTGTCAAAGGAGTTAGTAGCAATAGAGTAGAAGTAGTCAAGTAATACTAACAAAAATCTCATTATTCTCTCAATAAAATCAGGCTAAGCTTTCATCGATGACGCCTTTGGCGAGGTGTTTGCACAGTTCGATGTCGTCGTCGGTCATTAAATGGTGTCCGTTTCTTCTCCACGCGGCTCTGCCGGTCACGCGTCCTCGGTATTCGCCTCGCTTCTCCGCTAAAATTTTACCGAAACAATCGTTCATGGGCCAATATGCGGTGAGTCCAGGTTCCCATCCGACTAATCGACGCTCGTAGTACCGTTTCATGGACTCTTTGTCGCACGGTCGGTTCCACAGGCGGACTTCTTGGATGGTTCCGGTGAAACCTAACCTCGAGCGGCCTTTTCTATCTAACAACATTCCAATCGTGAGCGGCGTCACGTCGTCGCCGCGTAAAATCGCGCCTTCTTTCCTCGTCGCGTCTAACGTGCCGTTTATGAATATGGACGCGTCGCCAAACCCGTAAGAGGCGGCGACGTGCGTGTAGGAGTTTGGTTTCAAGTGTCTTTTCGATCGTAACGCGGTCGTCAAGCCGGTTTCTCTCATAAACGTTAAACCTCCGGCGTCGTCCAACGCAAACGTAAACTGGCCTCGTCCGACGTTCTTCCCTCCTTTTTTCTGGTCTTCGTCCATTAACAACACGTCGGTTTCGTCGTCGTCTGGGTGCATCTCGTCGCTCATCTTCTTCGCGAATATCGCGCCACCGTACCCTTGAAACCCATTCCGAGTGGTTTCCGCGTCGCTCGGTTTCACCCACGCCTCGACGCAAAACGGCTTCACCCCTTTAAACTGCACGTCCGAAGTCACCTCTAACTCCGCCCCAGTACTCAACCCTCGATTAAACTCCAACGCGCACGGCGTTTTCTCAATCGGCCGATTATGCTGTCCACCGCTCTCCGCGTCCCCCCACGTCGCCGTCAACGCCGCTAAAACCGCGCTCGTGAACCCTTTCCCGACATTTTCAACCCCGCCGACTCTCTCCGCGAATCGTTCCAACTCGTTCGCGTCCACCGCGCCGTCTTCATCTATATCCACGTATTTCGATATCATCGGCGCTAACGCGCGACCGAGATGATCGATGACTAAATTCGCGGCTACTTTTTGCGAAGATACGCGAGACGAGCGCGGAGCGTCGTTCGTCGCTCGCGACCACAGATTCTTCTTTGTCTTCTTTGTCTTCTTCCCGTCTGAATCGTCTGAATCGTTGTTCACATCGTAATACTCGTTATTCCCATCGACGACGACGCCGTTTCCGCCGTCCATCATCGACTTCGCGTTCCCTTCTCTGTCGTATTTATCCACGTGCCTAAAACCACTCGTCCTATTCGTAGTATTCGTCGCACTCAAACGCGACGACCAAAACACTCTCAAAATCGTCATCAGGAGTAACACGCCGCCGATGATTTTCACTCCTTTTCTGTTGTTGTTGTTGTTGTTGTTCGTGTTGTTATTATATCCGTTAAAGAGTAAACCGTTGTTGGTGTAATTCTTCTTCTTCTTCTTGGTGTACAACTTCGCGGCGTAGGATTTCTCGTTGGAATCATCCTCGAACGGAGAGTACGGGGCGTTCGTATTTCCTCCTCCTCCGCCTCCTCGAGAGGGCCACATCTTTTACGACGACGACGAGAAAAAGTGCTTTTTCTGCATGCGTCGCGTGACGTGTTGGTGTTTTTGCGAGCGAATTCGAGTGCCGAATTGTGACGTTTTCAAGGCAAAACGAGACAGAACGCGCGGGTACGAGAGCGAGACGTAGCATTTACACATCGTGTTGTTATTTAATAAACCATTACAAACCAATCCTATTCGGATCATCGTCCATTAACTTGGTCGGGTCTCGTCCTAAAATCTCCCCAGTCGCGCCTTTCCACTCGCCCACTCGCATGCCCCAATCGCTTTGCGTCTCGATGACGCAATCGCCCACGGGGTACGCCATGCATAACAACGTCAACCCTTCCTTCTGTTCATCCTCGTCTAAAGTGAACTCTAAGTCCGTGATATCCGATTGGTCGGTTGCTCCGGAGACGCATTTTGCCACGCACGCGCCGCAGATGCCTCCTCGACAGGTAAATGGAAGTTCCAATCCGGCTTCGAGCGCGGCGTCTAACACGTACTGATCCGTGGGGCAATCCACGGTGACTGAGGAATCGTTCGCGCCGAGGAACGTGACTTTCACCGGCGCTTCTTTTCCGGGACCGATTTTTCGTTTCGATAAATCGATGGTATCGCGAGCGAGTTTGTCTTTTTCTTGTTTTGCGTGTGTTGTTATGCGCTTCGTGCCTTTCCCGATGGCGTTTAAGTTGCTCGCATTCATCCGTCTCCCCGTTCGAAAAGATACGAATTTCCCCCCTGAGACTCCCTTTTGGTGTACCTCTACCCCGTCACAGAACGCCAAAAAAGAACGCACTGATCGTCTCAAACGCCTCCCACTACTGCTACCGCTACTTGTCCTCGCGAACGTCGAAGACGACGTCGTCAAAGTCGCCCGGTGATGCATCGTATCGTGTTCTGAGATGAAGGGAAAAATGAGGATAAAACGTATCTCAAATGGCTTCACTTCTTTCCCCAGAGAGTACGTATTCCCTCCTCGCTCGGAGGATGATCGATGCGTTGATGATGATCTCGATGAACATCATCAAGTTCCTCGAAGCGCACGTCTCACAAATCGTCAAACTTCGCCTGTACGTGCTCCACCATCTTTCCTTACGGTCCGGATTACCTCGCGGGACGATTCTTTTC
>JGI20155J14468_10000155_pt1 | contig 57968 bp, 54 predicted proteins | sample COG_05_FD_14468 | JGI IMG/M metagenome (IMG submission 14468) | reverse complement strand
AGAACTTCATTATTAGATATCAAGATTTTGTACATTAATTGCGTTAGAAATTATAAAATCTTTTCTCAAAGCAACATCGTTACCCATTAATGTATGTATTAAACTTTGATCCTTTTTAAGATCTTTTGAATACTGAACTTGTAATAAATTTCTTGTTTCAGGGTCAAGGGTTGTACTCCATAATTCTTCTGGGTTCATCTCACCCAGGCCTTTAAACCTTTGAATATTCATTTTGGATTTTTCTAGATCAATTTCTTTAATAAATTCTTTAGATCCTCTTTTTAATTTCTTTAAACTTTTATTATTATTTATTATATAATCTTCTAATTCCTTTTCATCTTTAATATAAATTCCCTTGGATCCTTTATTAATTTTGAATAAAGGTGGTTGTGCTAAATAAACATGTCCGTGCTCAATTAATTTATTAAATGGTTTGTTATTAAAAAATGTTAATAATAAAGCTCGTATATGTGATCCATCAACATCAGCATCAGTCATAATAATAATTTTACCATATCTTAAATCTTTCAAATCAATTTCTTGAGTTTTAGGATCTAAACCTAAAGCATTTATTAAAGTTACAATTTCATTTGATGAAATCATTTTTGATAAAGCTTTAGTTCTTTGTTCAGAACCATCTTTATTTCCATTTTTTCTACTATGAACTTCTTCAACATAAGTATTTAAAATTTTACCCCTTAAAGGAAGAACTGCTTGATTGGATCTATTTCTTCCTTGCTTAGCAGAGCCTCCTGCAGAGTCTCCCTCAACAATAAACAACTCCGTTCCCTCTTGTTTTCCTATTTGACAATCTGCTAGTTTTCCAGGCAACCCACTTAATTCTAAAGCACCTTTTCTTCTTACGTTTTCTCTTGCTTTTCTTGCAACATCTCTCGCCATTGCCGCTTGAATAATCTTCGCTAGGATAACTCTTGATGTTGATGGGTTTTGATCAAACCAAATAGATAATTTTTCATTTATTATAGTTTCAACAATCATTCTTACTTCTGAAGAAACTAATTTATCTTTAGTTTGAGATGAAAATTTTGGATCTGGAATTTTAGTAGATAAAACACAAATTAAACCTTCCTTAATGTCATCCCCAGATATAGCTAATTTACTTTTCTTTAAAAGATTATGTTCATTAGCATACTTATTAATAACTCTTGTCAGTGCACTTCTAAAACCTAGTAAGTGAGTTCCTCCATCTTTTTGATAAATATTATTCGTATAAGGAAGAACATCCTCAGAGTAACCAGCATTCCATTTTAAAGAACATTCGACTTCAATGTTTGCTTTCTTGCCCTCAATATAAATCGGTTTTTTAAAAAGATTATTACCACTTTTATTTTGTAATTTTTCCTTTTTTTCATCTAAAAAATCTACAAACTCCAAGACTCCACCGTCAAATTTGAATTCTTGAATTTTTTCTTTTTTAAGTGTCCCGTCTACAAAAGTTATCTTTATCCCTTTATTTAAGAAAGCTAATTCTCGCATTCTTTTGGTAATGATGTTTGCGCTGAATTTTATAGAAGAAAAAATCTCTTTTGAGGGAAAAAATGTAATTTGTGTGCCTGTTTCTTTAGATTTTGCTATTTCTTTTAAAGGTTTTTTAGCTTCACCATTATTAAATTCAATAAAATATTTTTTTCCGTCTCTATAAATCTCCAATTCTAACTTTTCAGAGAGTGCATTAACGACTGATACTCCTACCCCGTGCAGTCCTCCAGAAACCTTATATGAATCATGGTCGAATTTCCCACCTGCGTGCAACTGAGTCATAATTACTTCTGCTGCAGATTTTTTTTCACCTTTGTGAATATCAACTGGAATTCCTCGACCATCATCTTTTACTGTAACTGTTCCATTTAAATTTATTTTAACAAAAATGTTTTTACAATAACCTGCTAAAGCTTCATCTATTGAGTTATCAACTACCTCATAAACCATATGATGCAAGCCCGTACCATCATCTGTATCACCGATATACATTCCGGGTCTTTTTCTGACTGCCTCAAGGCCTTTAAGAACTTTAATTGAGTCTGCTTGATATGTGTTATTATTTTGCATTTTTTAATATTTTGGAAAAATTAAATATAACATTTTTTATAGAAAATACTTAGTTTATATTCTCAAAATATTATCATCAAAATTAGTATCCAAAATTAAGCCTCTTTTATTGTTGAAAATAATGGTATTATAGCCTTCAAAATACACCATTATCTTCTCGTTAAATTTTTATATCCATAAATCTTAAATACCAAATTTGAAAAATTAAAAATAACCACATCAAGCCAATATTTCGATAATTTTTATTAACAATTTCATTTTTTAATCTAATTATTTCTTCATAATTAAATAAATTTTGACTTAAAATTATCTCTTTATTTAATAAGCTGTTATTTTTATTATTAAGTAATTTTAAAGTTATAGTAATGATTGATACATCAAAGCCTTTTTTCGGTCTTTCTATTAACGATTTGGGAAACTTTTTGTAAGCTAGTTCTTTTAATAGATATTTTAACGAGGATCCTTTAAATTTTAAATTTCCAGGAATATTTAAAGAATATTCTACTAATCTGTAATCAAGTAATGGGTCTCTAGCCTCCAATCCTGAATACATAGTTGATCTATCAACTTTCCACAGAATATCATCTAATAAAAAAGTTTTTATATCTAAACATAACATTTCATTAAATGAGTCTCTAAATTTAAATTTTAAATCAAAATTAGTTTTAAAATCTGAGTTATTTTTTATTAACTTTGATACTTTGTTTTTATTGTTTAATTCACTTTCAGTTTTGAGCCAATCAATAAATTCTTGATTCAGTAGGTAATTTAAAAATCTATTATCACTAGTTTTATCAAAATTTGTCTTCTTAAATAAATCTTTTAAAAATCTAGGAATTAAATTAGATTTTTTTTTTCGATTTAAAATTTTTCTGTACTTATCATAGCCAAAAAATAATTCATCCCCACCATCCGCACTTAGGACAACTTTAGACGTTTTTTTCGTTTCTTTAGCCAATAATGCCATTGGAAGTATAGAGGCATCACCAAACGGTTCATCATACAAGTTTTCATAATCAAATAAGATATTATAAATATCTTCATCTCTTAGAATATATTCATGATGATTAGTTTTTAAAAATTTAGAAATATTTTTAGCATAATTCGACTCGTCCAATATTTTATCTTCAAATCCAATTGTAAAAGAGTTGATTGGTTTATTGGACAACTTAGTCATGTATGAGGCTATTAAAGAACTATCAACACCTCCACTCAAATAAATTCCTACTGGAAAATCTGATATCATTCTTAGCTCTACTGAGTCGGCTATTAAATTGTCTAATTTATTTAAAACATTTTCTTCATCGTTTTTCTCTATTTCAGTTGGGATATGATTAATATCCCAATATTTCTTAATCTCTAAATTTTTATTTTCTATATTCAATTCTGCAATTGAGCCTGCTTGTAATTTATAGATATTTTCTAGAATTGAATATGGTTCAGGTACATACCCATATTTAAAATAAGAATTTAAACCAGCACTGGATATTTTTTTATTTATCGAATTAATTTTTTTAAAAATTTTTAACTCACTTCCATATATCATTGTTAAACCATCAAAATACCAATAAATTGGTTTAACTCCCAATCTATCTCTTATTAAATAAATTTTTTTCTTGTCTTTATCAAAAATAGAAATTGCAAAAATTCCATTTAATTTATCAATAAATTTTATACCCCAAAAATCGTAACTCTTTAGAATCACCTCGGTATCTGTATTTGTTGAGAAGCTATATCCATTATCTATTAATTCTTTTTTAATAATCTTAAAATTATAAACTTCTCCATTATAAGAAATAATAATATTCTTGTGTAGCATGGGTTGTTTTCCATTTGGTGTTGGATCTTGAATCGATAATCGAGTATGCCCTATCCCAAGATTATAATTATCAAAGTTTTGAAAATATTTTCCATTATCATCTGGGCCCCTGTGTAAAAGAGATATTATTAAATTATCAAGTGTTTTTGTGGAAAGTTTTTTTTCAAAATCTATAAAGCCAACAATTCCACACATTATGATAACTTTTTAGTAATTTCTTGAAAGTATTCTCTTACAGTTTCGTCAAATAATTGACTATCATTTTTATGTGAAATTTTTTCTTTATAAATTTCAAAATTTGTTAAATGATTTTCATAATTTTTAAAAATATTTTCAATTAAGTTCGCAACTTTATTATAAATATTTTTTTCTTTAAGGTTCATTTTATATAAATTATTAATAGGAACATCAAAATCATTTTCAGCAGATCCTCTATTTGCTACAATTAATATACATCCCATCATGCCTGCTTCTCTTGGCATCCTCTCTCTGCCTGGATGAGTTCCTAAATCCATGAATATTTTCGATTGATGATAATAATCTTTAATTTCAAAATCTGTCATTTTGGATAAAGCTATAAATTCATAGTGTGGCAATAATTGCATTATTTTTTTATAATGATTTTGATCTTTAACAGGATTATAAAGAATTATATTTTTTTTTCTTGAAATATCGAATTCACCATCAAAATAATTTGAAATATAGCCCTTTAGTATTTGACTATTTATTTTTTTTTTTTGTAAGAATTTTTTTGCATAGTAACTATTTGCTAAATGATAATGTTTTTTTAAATTAAAAAAGAATATTCTTTTATTGATTGATTTTCGATAATAATTCCAATTTTTCCAAAATGATTTATCTAAATTTCTCCTGTAATAACTATCAACTGAAAGCCAATAAATTATACACTTACCTTTTTTAATTAATTTTGTTCTAATAGTTTCCACCTCTGGAATTATATGTATAAAATTTTGTTCATCTTCAAATTTTTTATAACTGAGATTATAATTGATCAACTTTTTAGGAATTAACTCATTGTCGATATTTGGGAAAAAACTTATAAAAACTTTAAAGTTATTTTTTTTTAGATGAAACCCCAACTGATGCAAAGTTTCGACACCACCATTATTTAAAGAATTAGATGGGCAATGAATAAGAAATACTAAATTACCTTTGTTCATTTTACCAGGGTATTTTTTTTTTTAATAAGTTGATAAATTTTCCATTATAATCTTTGTTATCCATAACAATATCGATTAAGTATTCTGAACATTTGTCTGGGTTTAAATAACCCTTATTATTCATGTTTGTTTTTACGTTCCCTGGATCAATTGTAATTACTGAAATTCCAAATTTATTTTTTAAGTCAATTGATAGGTTTTTAGAAATTGAATTCAAAGCTGATTTACTGGTTCTATAAATATATGCATTTCCCTGATTATTTTTCTCTATGCTTCCACCATCACTACTAATATTAATTATTTTTTTTATAAATTGCATTTTATTATGATTATTAATTAACTGTAATATTTTAAGAACTGAGAGTGAGTTTATTTTAAATATATTCAAAAAGTTATCAAAATTTATATTATTAATTGATTGATTTCCCGATCCAAATTGACCAGCACAATTAAAAACTAATTGAATATTTTTTTCTTTTATCTTTTGTTCAATATTTCCATAATCATTCATATTACTCATATCACACTTCAAATAAGTTAAATTTGAACTTTTAATTTCTTTTAAATTTGTTTCATTATTGTTGAAAACTGCAATTATCTTATTATCTTCAACCAATCTTTTACAAAGCCCTAATCCTATTCCTGAGCTAGCCCCAGTAATCAAAATTACATGATCTTTTATTTGAGAGTTTTTTTTTTTTATAAATTTTATATTATAAAAACTTTTTTTAATAAGTGTCCTTAATCCCATTTTTTTTCATTTAGACTGTAAAATTTAATAAAAGCTAAAACTCTTGCAAGATATAATAACATTTTCTTAAAATTTAAAATACAAAAATTCAAAATAATTTTAAATAAATATTTAGAAAATTTTTTTTTCAATTTACTAAATATTAATAGATGATTGTTTGTAATGTAGTAATAATATAATTCATCATACGTCATGTGATATTCTCTTAAAAAAATTTTTTTAATTAAATTTTTTACTTTGCTTTGACCATGAATATGACTAGCTGTGGAGTTTTTTATTTGAATAATTAATTTTTTTCTTGATCTAAATTTTCTACACAAATCATCATCAGAAAAAAATAAAAATAAATTTTTATTAAACATTCCTACTTCATCAAAATCTTTCTTTTTTATCATCATTGCAGAACCTAAAACTGATTGGAAGCAAGTATCACCACTTATTTCAGTAGTTATATTTTTTTTTCCATACTCAGGTAATAAACCACCATTATAAGTAATATTTTTCATATTATAATCAAAAGTTGTAGGGCTAGCTATTCCAACATTTTTATAAATTTCGAAACAATCTAATAGCTTTAAAATATTTTTTTCTTCCATAATGCAGTCGGCATTCAAGATAAATAAATATTTTGTTTTAACGAACTGAGCTAATTTATTATGTCCATTACTAAAACCAATATTTTTTTTTTCTAAAAGATAATTATCTACTTGATAGTTCTTATTAATTTCATTTTTAAGTTTTAAATTATTTGAATTATCAAGGATATTTATTTTAAAATTTTTTAATCCTTTGAGGCAATTAAACACTAAATCTTTTTTTTCCTCATACAAAACTATTTGAATAGTTACTAAATCGTAATATTTCATATTCATTGTAATCAGTTTATCATATTTGATAAAAAAATATTTAATTATAAAAATTTAATTAAATTTTATAATGGCGGAGAGAATGGGATTCGAACCCATGATAGAGTTTCCTCTATACACGCTTTCCAAGCGTGCGCCTTAAACCGCTCGGCCACCTCTCCTAAATTTAGACAACATATGCTATTTTTTATGTTGTAATAATTTCAAACACAAATATTAAATTCTTTTTTAAATTTATTTATTTTTTTGTTTTGTAGTTCTTGCAACAACAACTAAATTAGCGTTATTTGTATTAAAACATGATTTTGTGAAATGAATTGCTATATACTTAAATCCCATTATTAACCTATTATCTTTATGACTTATTTAATAAAAATAATTTATTCTATATGATTAAAAGAAAAATAAAATTATACTACAAATATCTTATTCAAATAATTTTTAGGCAATTATATGGTAAAATTTTAATACCTAAAAAAAAAAATACACTTTTAAAGAAAATTGAAATTAATCACTCATTATTTAAATCTTTTACAAATAAAAATTACAATATTTATTCAATTAAGAGTGCAAGAATTTTTACCGATAATAATGAAAATGTAGCAATAATTAAAAATAATAAAATTTTACCTAAAGTTTCTTTTCAACAAATAAGAGGAAATCTTCGAAGTGTAAAATTTAATTCTGTTATTCAAAAAGGCACAACCTCTTTTGTTAAAAAAATTTCAGGAAGGGTTTTTAATTTATGTCAAGGAGCAAGTGGAAATAACTATTTCCATTTTATATTTGATATTTTGCCTAAATTGTATCTTTTAAATTTGAAAATTAATTTAAAAAAAATTGATTATTTTTATCTCTCTGATCCAAAAAAATGGCAAATCAAAATTTTTAAAAAATTAGGAATTAATGAAAATAAATTATTAAGCAGTAAAAAAAATAAACATATTTTTGCTGATGAAATCTTAGCTGTAGATCATCCATGGTATAATAAAGGCACAATTCAAAATCAAGTGCAAAAACTTCCTAGTTGGATTGTATTTCATAACAATAAAATTTTAAAAAAAAAATCTAAAAAATTTATCTGCAATAAGAAAATATTTTTAGATAGATCAAATTCTTTATATAATCATTGTCAAATAGAAAACCCAAAAGATCTCAAAATTTTGCTTGAACAAAATGATTTTAGTTTGTATCGACCTGAAAAAATAGCTTTTGAAAAACAGATATTCCTCTTTAAAAATGCTTCAGTGATTATTGGTGCGCATGGTGCTGCTTTCACTAATATTATTTTTTGTAAACCAAATACTAAAATTATTGAAATAATGCCTATAAATCATTACAATAAAAAATGTGAGAGAATTAGTAAAATATTAAAATTAAAGTATTTTAGAATCGTTACTAAAAAAAATGATTTAGATAGACAATATCCATATAAAATTTCTCTAGAAAACAAACATTTAAAGTTAATAAATAAAATTATTAATTTTAATTAAATTATCCATTCTTCTAATTCATTAATATTTTCTATGATATATTTTGGATAATCATTATTAATTTCAATCTTTTTAAACTTATCTTCTCTACCTATTATATCTTTTTGCTTTTTAATTCTGTTTTTTATTTCATCTATATTTAAATATTTTTGATCTATTTTTTCTTTAAAATGATATGGGTCATTAGTTTCACATAAATTTTTATATTTATACAAAAGATTTTCGGGGGTTTTTAAATTGCAAAAATGCCACCCACCATTATTAATAATCTTATTCAGTCTAAATTTATCTATTCTCCAAAAAGGTCTTTTTTTAAATTTTAAATCTCTTAGCCATTGAGGAGATTTTAAATATTTTTTGACACAAATTCTACTTCCTAGCCAATAAGGATTTGTTTCACTTTGTAGGTTAATTTTATAATAAAAATGCTTTTGTTTAAAGACAGCATATCTATCTTTAATTTTAAACAAATTTAATTGTTCGGGATTTGGTATTTCATCTAAATCAGAAATTATAATCAAATCTTTCTCTTGCGCATTTTTAATTCCTCTAGAAATACAATTTCTTTGATGATTTTCTCTTAAATAGGGATCATCACCATCAGGCATATCTTCAACTGGAATATAAATAATCTTATCTTTAAACTTTTTGAAATTATTAATATCAAATTTAAGTCTCTTTGAATTATTTTGCCACGTTTTATTACCTTCAACAATTACGAAATAATCTACAAAATCATTTAAAATATTTAATCTTATATCTAATAAAAGGTCTTCATCCCAGTATGAAAAACAATCATAAATTTTCATCTATTTTTCCTTCTTAATTTTAAGCACACCTATAAATGCTTCTTGAGGTATTTCTACTTTACCAAATTGCTTACCTCTTGCTTTACCTTTTTTTTGTTTTTCTAATAATTTTCTTTTTCGGTCTGTAGCGCCCCCTCCATGAATTTTAGTCAAAACATCTTTTTTAAAACCTTTGATAGTCTCTCTTGCTATAATTTTGCCTCCAATAGCAGCTTGGACTGGAATCATAAAATTATGTCTTGGTATTAAATCCTTCAGTTTTTCACAGACTTCTCTTCCAACAGTTTGCGCAAAACTTCGATGAACCATCATCGATAGAGCATCAACAGCTTCTGCATTAACTAAAATTCCTAACTTAACTAAGTCGCCTTCTCTATGATCTATAATTTCATAATCAAAACTAGCATAACCACTAGTCATAGATTTAAGTCTATCATTAAAATCAAATACAACTTCATTTAGTGGAATTTCATAATTCAAGACAGCTCTATTTCCTGAATAGCTTAGATTGGTTTGTATTCCTCTTTTATCTTGGCAAATTTTAATTATTGACCCAAGATATTCATCTGGAGTAATGATTGTTGCTTTTATCCAGGGTTCTTCAATGAATTTTATATGTGTTGGGTCTGGTAAACTAGATGGATTATGTAAATTTATTATTTCTCCCTTATTTAGATGAACTTTGTACACAACGCCTGGTGTTGTTGTTAATAAATTTATGTCAAATTCTCTTTCCAGTCTTTCAGTAATAATTTCTAAATGCAGTAAGCCTAAAAAACCACATCTAAAACCTAATCCTAATGCTGAAGAAGATTCTGCTTCAAAAGAAAAACTAGCATCATTTAATTGTAGTTTACCAAGACCATCTTTGAGTTTCTGATATTCAGAACTATCTACTGGAAATAATCCACAGAATACCACTGGTTTACTCGGCTTAAACCCTGGTAAAGCTTCTTGAAGAGGTTTCCCAGCATCACAAATGGTATCCCCGACTTTTGTTTCTGATAAAACTTTTATTCCAGTTGTTATAAAACCAATTTCTCCAGCATTTAATTCATTTATGTCAGTTGCTTTGGGTGTAAATACTCCAACTTTTTCAACAATATAATCTTGATTAGTAGACATCATTTTAATTTTCATATTTTTTGAAATTTTTCCATCAATAATTCTAACTAAGATAACCACTCCTAGATAGGTATCATACCAACTATCAACTAATAGACATTTTAAGTCTGCATCTTTTTTTCCTTCTGGTGATGGAAGTGATAATATTATTTGCTCTAAGATGTCTCCAATTCCTTCTCCTGTTTTTCCAGAACAAGGGATAGCATTTTCAGTGTCAATACCGATAACATCTTCTATTTGTTTTTTTGTTTTTTCTAAATCCGAGGCTGGTAAATCAACTTTATTTAGAACAGGAACTATCTCATGATTTATATCAAGCGCTTGATAAACATTTGCTAATGTTTGAGCCTCTACACCCTGGGTGCTATCAACAATTAAAATAGATCCTTCACAGGCATACAAAGATCTGCTGACCTCATAACTAAAATCTACATGACCTGGTGTATCAATAATATTTAAAATATATTTTTTTCCATCTTTAGCTTGATAATTAAGTTTTACTGTTTGAGCTTTAATTGTTATTCCTCTTTCACGTTCTATATCCATAGAATCTAGAACTTGGGACTTCATTTCTCTTTCAGTAAGTCCGCCGCAACTATGTATTATTCTATCTGCAATAGTTGATTTGCCATGATCAATATGCGCAATGATTGCAAAGTTTCGTATGTGATCAATTTTTGCCATTACTATGATCTAATCTTTGCGTCTGTTTTTGATTCTACAGTTGAAATAATAAGTTGGTTTATTTTATTTAAATCTTCTTCATTTAATGTTTTTTCTAAGGACTGAATTGTAACATTTAATGCAATTGATTTTTTTCCTTCATCAATATTTTCACCTTCATAAACATCAAATATTTTAACAGATTTTATTAAGTCTTTATCTATATTGGTTATTATCTCTATTAATTCTTGAACTTTAAAATTTTTATCTAAAACAAAAGCAAAATCTCTCTCTGATTTTTGAAAATCAGAGTACTTGTATTGAGTTTTTTGATCTTTTATTAATTTTTTTGGCTGTTTTATATTGTCTAAAAATATTTCAAACCCCACTAATGCCTCAACTTTAATATCTAATTTTTTTAATATGCTAGGATGAATATCTCCAAAGAAAGCTGTCACTTTTTGCTCGCCTTTATTTAAAAATATTCTTCCAGATTTTCCTGGGTGATAATAGTTTGGTGTTTTGTCATCAATATAGAGTCTGTCTTTATTGTATCCGGCTTCAACTAAAGTTTGAATGACATCTCTTTTAATATCAAAAACATCAACTGACCTTTCTTGCTCTACCCAACTCTGTCTAGACAGTTTTCCAGTTCTTAATCCACCAACTACAGTTTGTTGCTCGCCTGGCCTGGATCCTGAAAAAGTTGGGCCTATTTCAAATATTGATAGATCTTTAAACCCTCTTCCTAAATTCTTATTTAAATTAATAATTAAATTTGGATAAATTGAACTTCTCAACACATCTAAATCTGTACTTATAGGATTAACTATTTTGATTTCATTATTATTCTCAATAAAAAGCTGATTAACTTTACTATCTGTAAACGACCATGTGATTACTTCTAGGTATCCTTTTGATGCAATAGCTCTCTGTAGAAAATGAAATAATTTTTGTGTTTTATTCAAAGTATTTTTAATTCTATTTTTTTTAGGTTCGATCGTCTTAATTTGGTCATAGCCCTTTATTCTTACCAACTCTTCAACTATATCTACCTCTTGCTTAATATCTGGTCGCCATGATGGTATTTTTAATAATAAAAATTTTTTTTGTTTTTTTAATTCAAAACCTAAATTATCAAGTATTTTAATTATTTCTTTTTGATCAATTTTAAAACCTGTTATTTTTTCAAATAACTGAGTATCAAATTTTACAAAACTATCTTTTATTTTTTCTGTTTTTTGGAAATCAAATTTACTAACTTCTCCACCGCAGATTTTTTTAATTAACACAGCAGCTCGTTGAAGCCCAAGTTCTATTGATAGCGGATCAATTCCTCTTTCAAATCTAAATTTTGCATCAGTATCAATATTTAAAATTTTAGATGTTTTTCTAATTGATCTTGGATTAAAATAAGCAGATTCAATCAATACATTTTTTGTATCTAGCCCAGTTCCAGTCCTTGTGCCCCCTATTATCCCTCCCAAACCTAATATTCCTGAGCTATCTGAAATAACGCACATGTCATCTTCAAGATTGTAATCTTTCTCGTCTAAGGCCTTAAATTTTTCACCTTTCTTTGAATTTCTTACAATTATTTCTTTATCTATTTTATCTGCATCATAAGCATGCAAAGGTCTATTTAAATCAAACATCACATAATTTGTAATATCAACTATTGCAGAGATAGGTTTTTGACCTAATGATATTATTTTTTTTTTCAACCAGTCTGGGCTTTCAGTATTTTTTACACCAGTAATTAAACAACTTCCAAAAAAAGTGCATCCTTTGTTTTTTTCTTTAATTATTTTTACACTTATTTCTTGTTTATTTTTTTGAACTAAGTTCTCTTTTTTTAGCTTTTTTAATTTTCCAGAACCTGCTGTTGCTAAATCTCTTGCTATTCCTCTTACACCCAAACAATCTGCTCTGTTTGGTGTAATAGATATGTCAATTACGTTTATACTGCTTTTTGGAAAATAACTTTCACCTATCTTTTTCTCATACTTTTTTGAAGAAAGCTCTGTAATACCTTCAGCTTCTTTTGACAAGTTGAGCTCAGCCTCTGAACACAGCATTCCATAAGAGGTGACACCTCTTATTTTGCTTATCACCAATTTAATTTGATTTTTTGGCACTATTGCACCTGGTGGTGCATAAATTGTCAATAGTCCTTTTTTTGCATTAGGCGCACCACAAACAACTTTAACAACATTTCCTGATCCAATGTCTACATCACAAACTTGAAGTCTGTCTGCATCAGGATGCTTTTCTGCTTTTAAAATTTTAGCAACTATAAAACTATCTAGTTCACCTGATTGAATATCGACATTTTCAACTTCTAAACCAACATCTGTTAATTTATCAATAATTTGTTTTTCATCAAGTTTGGTATCTAAATGTTCTTTCAGCCAGTTTGTTGTGATCTTCATCTGCTCAGGCCTCTATAATTTGATGGCACATCTATTGGATCAAATCCAAAATGATTTAACCATCTATAATCACAATCAAAAAATGCTCTTAAATCGTTAATTCCATATTTAAGCATTGCTAACCTATCTATACCTATCCCAAATGCATACCCTTGGAATTTATCAGGGTTGACTTTTACATTTTTTAAAACATTTGGATGGACCATTCCACAACCTAAAACTTCAAGCCATTTATCTCCTTCACCAATAACTATTTTTCCATCTTGGATTTTATAACCAATATCAACCTCTGCTGAAGGTTCTGTGAATGGAAAATGGCTCGGTCTAAATCTCATTTTAATTTTATCAACTTCAAAAAATTCTTTTATAAAATAATTTAAACATCCTTTTAAATGTCCCATATTAATATTTGTATCAATATGTAGTCCCTCAACTTGATGAAACATCGGTGCATGTGTTTGATCGCTATCGGACCGGTATGTTCTACCGGGTGCTATTATTTTAAATGGAGGTTTGTCATTGAGCATTGTTCTAATTTGAACTGGCGAAGTATGTGTTCTTAATAATAATTCTTTTTTTTCGTCTAGATAAAAAGTGTCATGCATGTCTCTTGCTGGATGATTATCGGGTGTATTTAATGCGGTAAAATTATTATATTCATTCTCAATATCTGGTCCCTCTTCAACACTAAAACCAATTTCTGAAAAAATTGAGGAAATTTCATCTATAACTTGAGACACGGGGTGAATTTTTCCCTGAACAAAAGGTCTCTCTGGTAAAGTGATGTCTATTTTTTCTTTTTCTAATTTTTGGTTAATTTCTTTTATTTCAATATTATTAATTTTTGCTTTGATTAAATCTTGAAGCTCATCTTTTACTAAATTTAAATCTGATGCAAATTTCTTTCTCTCTTCTTCTGCTAATTTTCCAAGTTGTTTAAACTTGGAACTAATTAATCCATTTTTACCAAATAGATCTGTTTTAATTTGATTAACTTGATTTAAGTCTAAATTTTCTTTTAATTTTAAAAGAAATTCATCTTTAATTTTTTTAATATCAGACATATTGGGAGATTATTTCTTCACCGAAGAAAAACAATAGCGAAGATTAATTTAAAGCAGATTGAGCTTTTTGCACTATAGTTTTAAATGCTTCTGGGCTATCATATGCTATTTCAGCTAAAATCTTTCTATCAATTGTAATTCCGCACTTATTTAATCCATTAATAAACTTTGAGTAAGTTAGGCCTTCAGTTCTTACACCAGCATTAATTCTTTGTATCCAGAGTGATTTAAAATCTCTTTTTTTATTTCTTCGATCTCTGTATGCATATTGCATGGCTTTTTCCATAGCCTGCTTCGCAACTCTTATTGTATTTTTTCTTCTTCCCCATTGACCTTTAACAGCTTTAAGGACTTTTTTATGTTTAGCCCGGCTAGTTACACCTCTTTTCACTCTTGCCATTTTATCCTCTTAAACTATACGGCATATACGATTTAACAATTTTTCCATCTTGTTTTGACATCGCTGTAGTGCCTCTTAGTTTTCTAATTTGTGAATTTGTTCTTTTAATCATACCATGCCTTTTACCAGCTTGAGCAGTCATAACTTTACCTTTCGCTGAGATCTTAAATCTTTTTTTAGCTGAGCTTTTTGTTTTAAGTTTAGGCATAATTTCTGCGAGGTTATACAAAGAATGGTTTAAACTTACAACCTAAATTAAAGCCTATAAGGGCTGAATAACCATAATCATTTGTTTGCCGTCAAATTTTGGATGTAATTCTACTTTTCCTACTTCTCTCATATCTTCTTTAATCTTGTCCATCAACTCTTTCCCTAAATGTGAATGCTGTAATTCACGACCTTTGAACCTAACTGTGAATTTTACCTTATCACCTTTGGAAATAAATTTTTTGGCATTTTTGACCTTGAAATCATAGTCATGGGTTTCTGTAACTGGTCTCATTTTAATTTCTTTTAAAAGAACAGTTTTTTGTTTTTTTTTGGCAATATTGGCTTTCTTTTGCGCATCATATTTAAATTTACCCATATCCATAATTTTACAAACAGGTGGATTAGCATTAGGTGCAATTTCAATTAAATCTAATCCCTGATTTTTAGCAATAGAAATAGCTTCGTTAGTACTAAGGATACCAAGGTTATCTCCATCACTTGCTATAACTTGTACTTCTGGTGAGGAGATTCTATTATTAGATCTTGGACCTTTATCCTTGGTTCTTCTTTGGAAATAATTTTGTTTGAAATCTGCCACTTATTTTGAAGGTGCTTTATTTAAAGCAGAGAATGTTTTTAAGAATAAATTTAAATCCATATTTTCTTGTTTGTTAGAATCCATTCTTCTAATCGTTACTGAGTTAGTGTCAACTTCTTTTTTACCACAAATTAATAAAATAGGTATTTTTGCAAGAGAATGTTCTCTTATTTTATAGTTCAAATTATTTTTTTTAAGATCTACTGTTGAACTAACACCTACTTCTTTAATTTTTCTTGATACTTTGCTTGCATAATCATCAAACTCTTCAGAGATAGGTATTACAACGGTTTGTAAAGGAGAAATCCAAAATGGAAACTTGCCGGCATAATGCTCAATTAATATTCCAATAAATCTTTCTAGAGAACCAAATAATGCTCTATGTAACATCACAGGAATTTTCTTAGTACCATCCTTGTCAACATACGACGCATCCAATCTGCCAGGTAAATTTAAATCAACTTGTAGAGTTCCACATTGCCAGTCTCTCCCAATTGCATCTCTTAAAACAAATTCAATTTTAGGACCATAAAAAGCTCCTTCCCCTTTGTTAATGCTATATTCTAATTTTGATTTTTTGACTGCTTCTAATAAAGATGTTTCTGCTTTATCCCACACTTCATCATCACCAACCCTAATTTCTGGGCGATCTGCATATTTTAATATTATCTGTTCAAATCCCAAATCTTTATAAATATCTAAAATTAAACTAGTAACATTTAAACACTCGCTTGTAATTTGTTCCTCTGAACAAAAAATATGTGCATCATCCTGGGTGAATGCTCTTACTCTCAACAAACCATGTAAAGCTCCCGAGGGCTCATATCTATGAACTTTACCGAACTCTGTAATTCTTAATGGAAGGTCTCTATAGCTTTTTAAACCTTGATTAAAAACTTGTATGTGTCCCGGGCAATTCATTGGTTTAATTGCAAATACCTTTTCATCAGGTGTTTTAGATGTATACATATTTTCACCATATTTTTCCCAGTGACCAGATTTTTCCCATAGTAACCTATCTAATACTTCTGGTGTATTTACTTCTTTATAACCAGCAGAATCTTGTTTGGCTCTCATATAATTAATTAACTTTTGAAAAAGAGCCCATCCTTTTTCATGCCAAAAAACAGAGCCAGGGCTTTCTTCTCTAAAATGAAATAAATCCATTTCTTTTCCAAGTTTTCTATGATCTCTTTTTTCTGCCTCTTTTATTCTCTTCAAATAATTATCCAAATCTTTTTGATTTGCCCAACTTGTTCCATAAATTCTTTGAAGCATCTCATTATTTGAATCCCCTCTCCAGTAAGCTCCTGAAACTTTCATTAATTTAAAATATTTACCAATTTTACCAGTTGAAGGTAAATGAGGCCCTCTACAAAGATCATGCCATTCTCCATGAAAATAAATAGACACTTCCTCACCTTTTGGAATGCTTTCAATAAGTTCTGCTTTATAAATTTCTCCTTTTTTTTTAAAATGTTCTATTGCTTTAATTCTTGTCCAAACTTCTCTTTTGGTAATTTCATCACGATCAACAATCTCTCTCATCTTCTCTTCTATCTTTTTTAAATCATCTTCTGTAAATGGTTCTTTTCTTGCAAAATCATAATAAAAACCATTTTCAATTACTGGTCCTATTGTTACCTGTGTACTTGGAAATAATTCTTGAACGGACATTGCTAAAATGTGTGCTGTATCGTGTCTTATGACCTCCAGTCCTTCATAATTTTTTGAAGTAAAAATTTTTACAGCACAATCTTTATCAATAACAAAATCTAAATCCTTTAACTCACCATTAACGCTTACTACTATTGCTTGTTTTGCTAGTGACTTGCTAATTTTTTCAGCAATCTCTAGGCCAGTTACTTTCTTTGAAAAATTTAAATTATTTCCATCAGGTAGTGTTATTGTAAGCATTTAATTTATCAATTTTTTGTACTCTGAATAAGTAGAAAAGCACATTTTTTCAACATTAAACTTATTTACTATATTTTTTCTACCCTCAATACCTATTGTTTTCAATGTAGTGTCATCTAAACTTAATGCTTTAAGAATTTTGTCACTCAATGATTTAGCGTTGCCTGACTCAAATAAATATCCTGTTTTTTCATCAATTACAGTTTCTTTTGAGCCACCAATGTTACTTGCAATTATTATTTTTTCCATTGATTGAGCCTCTACAGAAATCCTCCCAAATGCCTCTGGTTCAATCGATGCAGATATTACTATATTTGATATTTTATATGCTAATGCCATATCTTTACAGTGATTTATAAATTTTACTTGTTTGGTCATTCTATATTGTTCACTCATTCGAACTAGTTTTTTTTTATATATATTTCGACCTTGATCACTTCCTAAAATTACCGCATAAAAGGCTTGATATCCAAGTTGAATATTTACTAAATTTATTGCTTCTAAAAATAATTCCTGGCCTTTCCATGAAGTTAATCTTCCTGGTAATAATATTATTTTTTTATTTTCATCTATTTCCCAACTCTTTAGTAATTTCTTTTCTTCATCATCAGTTTTTGTAGACGGATCAAAATAATCAACATTTATTCCTCTAAAAATTACTAAGAATTTTTTTTTGATACTCAAGTACTTGAAATAATTATCTTTTATATGTGAAAAAATAAAATTAGAACCAGCAATAATTAAATTAGATCTTACCATAACTGAGTTATAAAATTTTTTGATTTTATTATTTGAGTTATAAGTACCATGAAAAGTCGTTACAAACTTTTTGCCTGTTGCTTTTGTTGCTAATAAACAAGACCATGCTGGAGCACGGCTTCTGGCATGAACAATCGAAATATCATAAAAAAAAATAATAAATATTAGTATAATTGCATTAAACAAAATTATTAAAGGATTTTTGCTTTGAACTGGAAGTTTAATTAATTTTACTTTTTCTGTATCAACAAATTTTATTAGTTCACCACCACTTGTAACTATAAATGATTTGCAATCATTCTCTGGTAAATAATGAGCAATGTCATAACAGCCCGTTTCTGCTCCTCCGTATCCTAGTTTTGGAATTACTTGTAAAACTTTTAAATTAGAAGACATCTGATATGATTATATATTAATAGAATTAACTATTAAACTCTTATGATAAAGTACAATTATTATAAAATTTCAAATTCAAAAAGAATCAGATATTTAAATAACTATCAGAAAACCAGACCCTATATTGTTTTTCTTCATGGATTTATGTCGGATATAGAGGGAAAAAAACCTAAATTTTTTTTAAAATTTGCGAAAAAAAAAAAATTAGGTTTTTTAGCCCTTGAATACTCAGGACATGGTAAGTCCTCTGGAAAATTTATTAATGGTAATATTACTAGATGGACCAAAGAAACAACTTTGTTGATTAAAAGGGTTGTTAAGAAGAACAATTTTATACTAATAGGCTCTAGTATGGGTGCCTGGATCTCACTTAATCAATTTAAAGTTTTTAAAAAAAAAATTGTGGGTTTTTTGGGTATTGGCTCAGCTCCTGAATTTTTAGAGAATCTGATGTGGAAAAAATTTACAAAACCAATGAAAAAAGAAATTTCAATTAAAGGAATTTTAAAACTAAAACATGGAAATTATGAATATCCAATAACCCATCAATTAATAAAAGATGGAAGAAAAAATAAAGTTTTAAATAAAAAAATTTATCAAAAGTTAAAAGTCACAATGGTTCATGGCCAAAAAGATGAATCGGTACCTCCATCTTATTCAAAAAAAATACTAAAAATTTTTAAACACGCAAATAAGAAATTAGTGCTTATTAAAAAGGGAGACCATAGTCTTTCATCAAAAAAATGGCTTAAAATTTTAATTAAAGAGTTAAATTTAATAATTTAACTTACTTCTTTTATTGTTTTTTTTAGTGTAATTGGATTGTCAAGTTTGTCTAGCATCTCTTTAGGGCATACTTGAATAAAATTTTTTAATTCATTATTAAAATCATTAATGATTTTATTTGATAATTCAGAATTGGTTTCTTTTGAATGTTCTTCAATTAAACTTTTTAAATAATTTGACCAGTAATCTGTTTCTACTTTTTGCCAAACTACCGATTCTGGATTTACCTTTTTTTCAAAATCTTTTGATTGATCATATATGAAAGCCATCCCACCGGTCATACCAGCTGCAAAATTATCACCTACTTTTCCAAGAATAACAACAGAGCCTCCTGTCATATATTCACAACCATTTGAATCACATCCCTCAATTACTGTTATTGCTCCTGAATTTCTAACTGCAAATCTTTCGCCTGCTTGACCGGCTGCAAATAATTTTCCTGATGTTGCTCCATACAAAATTGTATTTCCAATAATGGTATTTTCATTAGAAATTAAATTACTTTCATCAGATAATTTAATAGAGATAATTCCACCAGACAATCCTTTGGCTACATAATCATTAGCATCACCTTTTAAAATTAATTTAAGCCCTTTAGCTGCAAAAGCTCCAAATGATTGCCCAGCAGAACCTCTAAACTTTAATGATAAAAAACCATCTTCTAATTTTTCATACCCATATTTTTTATATAAATAATGAGAAATTCTAGTGCCAACCGCTCTATTTGTATTTTTAATTACAAATTCTTTTTCAATATTTTTAGAATTATCTAAAGCCTCTTCAATATTTGGCCAAATTTTTTGGTCAAGAGTGTCTGGAACTATATTTATTTCAGGACTTTCGCAATATCTTTTATTATTTCCAGGATCTGCTTGCACAAATAATGGGTTTAAATCAAGATCATCCAGATTGGGTGATGCTTTACTAATTTGCCTCAATAAGTCTGTTCTTCCAATAATTTCATTAAGTGATTTAAATCCCAATTTAGCTAAGATTTCTCTTACCTCTGTAGCTATAAATGTAAATAAATTTACAACTTTATCAGGTGTTCCCATAAATTTTTCTCTTAATTTTTTATCTTGAGTACAAACGCCAACTGGGCATGTGTTTGAATGACATTGTCTCACCATAATACACCCCATAGCAACTAACGCTGTTGTTGCTACACCAAACTCTTCGGCTCCCATCATTGCTGCAATAACAACATCTCGGCCTGTTTTAATTCCGCCATCTGTTCTTAATGTAACTTTATGTCTTAGATTATTTAGGGTTAATACTTGATTAGCTTCAGTAAGACCCATCTCCCAAGGAATACCAACATATTTAACACTAGTTTGTGGTGTTGCACCAGTACCACCATTATGACCTGAAATCAAAATTATGTCAGCTTTTGCTTTCGCTACACCAGCTGCAATGGTTCCGACCCCCGATGAAGCAACAAGTTTAACTCCAATTCTTGCTCTAGGATTAATTTGTTTAAGATCATAAATTAATTGTGCCAGGTCCTCAATCGAATAAATATCATGATGTGGTGGTGGTGAAATTAAGGTAACTCCAGGTGTTGAATATCTTAATTTTGCAATTTCTTCTGTAACTTTAAAACCTGGTAGCTGACCTCCTTCACCTGGTTTAGCACCTTGTGCAATTTTAATTTCTATTTCATTACAGTTATTTAAATAATTTACTGTTACTCCAAATCTGGCTGAAGCAATTTGTTTTACTCTTGAATTTGCACTATCTCCACTGTTTTGAACTTTAAATCTATTTTCATCTTCTCCACCTTCACCACTACAAGAAGCACCTTTTATTCTATTCATTCCAATTGCGAGAGTTTCATGAGCCTCTTTTGACAAAGCGCCATGGGACATGCTTCCACTCCCAAATCTTTTCATAATTTTTTCTATAGGTTCGACCTTGGATATATCAATTGAAGGGCCAAGTTTTTTTTCTCTAAAATCAATTAGATCTCTTAAATTGATAGGTGGTAAATTATAAATTCCTTCTGCATAGTTTTTGTATGCATCGTAAGAATTGGATCCAACAGCACTTTGTAATAAATGAATTAATTTTCCTTGGTATTGATGAGTTTCACCATTTTTTCTGTACCTATAAATCCCCCCAATCGGCAAAACTGTATCTGAATTTTCATAAGCTTCTTTATGAATGGTTCTTATCTTTTTTTCTAAACCTAAAAATCCAATTCCTGAAATTTTTGAGATTACACCTGGAAAATATTCAGCGACAATAGTTCTACTCAAACCAACTGTCTCAAAATTACATCCACCTCTATAAGAGCTTAAAACTGAAATTCCCATTTTTGACATGATCTTTAATAATCCGGCATTGACTGATTTGATGTATCTTTTAACACATTCATCAAAGCTAAATTGACCAAATAATTTCTTTTTATATCTTTGATACAAACTATCAAAAGCTAGATATGGATTTACTGTTGTTGCTCCTACTCCTATTAGGGTTGCAAAAGAATGAGTGTCTAATGCTTCTCCAGATTGAACATTAATTGAAACATAACCTCTAAGTTTTTTTTTAATCAAAAATGAGTGAATTGCACCTACACATAAAAGCATTGGCATAGGTAATTTTTCAGATGATAGGTTTTTATCACTTAGTATTAATTGTGTAACTCCCTGTCTCACTGCAATTTCAGCATCTTTTTGAATTTTCTCTATAGCAAAAGATAAATTTTCTTCTTTCGAAAATGTACAATCAACCACTACTGAGTTTTTTCCAAAGAAGTTGATAAATTTTTCGAACTGTGTATTTGATAATATTGGACTATTTAATACATAAATGTTTTCTTTTGTTAGTGTATCAAAATCCAAGATATTACCAAGATTTCCAAACCTCGTCTTTAAACTCATAACTTTATTTTCTCTTAATGAATCAATTGGAGGGTTAGTAACTTGACTAAAATTTTGCCTAAAAAAATGGTATAAAGGTCTATATATATCAGACAAAACTGCTAATGGAGTATCATCTCCCATTGACCCTATTGCTTCTTTTGCATCCTCAGCCATTGGATGTAAAATTAATTCTAAATCTTCAAGACTAATTCCAAACGTATGTTGTCTTCTTCTAAGATCATCACCTGAGAATTTATTCTTTTCATTAGAGATTACTAATTTATCATCGAGATCTATAATTTGAGAATTAAAATTTTTATATTCTTTTGCTAAATAATCTTTAATTTTTTCATTAGTAAAAACTTTGCCTTTTTCAATTCTAACGCCAATTATTTCCCCTGGGCCCAATCTACCTTTTGTAACTATTTTTTTTTCATTTAATTCGATCATTCCAGTTTCTGATCCAGCAAATAATAACTTATCTTTTGTAATTGCAAATCTTAATGGTCTTAATCCATTTCTGTCATTAGCTGCTATAACCCATTCATTGTCTGTAGCCGCAATAGCTGCTGGTCCATCCCATGGTTCCATTGTGCTATTTAAAAAGTTAAATAACTGCTGATGACTTTTTGGCAATGTCTTGCTTTTTTTGGACCATGCATCAGGAACTAACATCAATTTAGCTAGTGGCGCAGGTTGACCAGATATATTCAATAACTCAAAAACATTATCCAAAGCAGCTGAGTCTGATGCTCCTTTTTGAATTACAGGTTTTAAATTTTCAACATCTTCAAAAAGGGGACTATTCATTTCTTCTTCATGAACTCTCATCCAATTTTTATTTCCTTTATATGTATTAATTTCACCATTATGTGCGATTGCTCTAAATGGCTGTGCCAAGTTCCAACTTGGCGCTGTATTTGTAGAGAACCTTTGATGAAAAATTGCAAACCTTGAAATAAATCTCTTATCTTTTAAATCTAAATAAAAATCTGATATTCCTTCAGCTAAAAACATCCCTTTATAAATAATTGATTTAGAACTTAGAGAGCAAATATAAAAATTATTAAGTGATAAATTAAATGCCTTATTTTCTATTTTTCTTCTTGTCTCATAAATTTTTCTTTCGAGATTTTTATTAATTAAATTTTCATCATTGGATTTAAATAAAACTTGAATAATTTCAGGCATTGTTTGAAATGCCTTATCACCCAATACTTTAGGATTTACAGGAACCTGTCTCCATCCAAAGATATTAAAATTATTTTTTGTAAGTTCGCTTTCTACAATTGTTTTGCAGCTTTCTTGTGCTGAATATTCGTTTCTTGGTAAAAAAATCATTCCAACACATATTTCAGAGTCATCATATTTATGACCAGTTACCTCAATTTTTTCGATAAAAAAATCTTTTGGAATCTCAACATGTATTCCAGCTCCATCTCCTGTTTTTCCATCAGCATCTACTGCTCCTCTATGCCAAACTGCTTTTAAAGCTTCTATTCCATATTCCACTACTTGACGAGATTTTTTTCCTTCTGTTGAAGCAATCAGACCCACACCACAGGCATCATGCTCCATATCTTTTGAGTAAACATGCTTTTCTTCAAGTAATTTAAGGTTTTTAATATAATTTTCCATTAAGCTACTTTGGTTTGATTAACTTTTTTATTTTCTAAATATCTTTTAATTGAATTTGAGGCATCTCTTCCATCTTTAATAGCCCATACTACTAATGATGCACCTCTAACTATATCTCCTGCAGCAAAAACACCCTCTAGGTTTGTTTCCATTGTATCAAAATCTGTTTTAATAGTTCCCCATTTTGAAACTTCTAGTTCTTGTGAATCAAATAATGATGGTAGGTCCTCTGGGTCGAAACCTAAGGCTTTTATTACCATATCTGCTTTAATTTCAAATTCGGATCCCTGTTTAATCTCAGGTCTTCTTCTTCCTGAGTCATCTGGTTTACCCAATTGAATTTGGTCAACAATTACACTTTCAATTTTATTTGTGCCTTCAAATTTTTTGGGGCTTGATAGCCAAACAAATTCGACTCCTTCTTCTTCTGCGTTTGAGACTTCTCTAGCAGAACCAGGCATATTTTCTTTATCTCTTCTATATAAGCACTTAACTGATTTTGCATTTTGTCTTATAGAAGTTCTAACACAGTCCATGGCTGTATCACCTCCACCAATGACCACAACATTTTTACCTTCAGCATTTAAGATCCCTTTATCAAATAACTCAACCCTATCTCCTAAACCTTTTTTATTTGATGCTGTTAAAAATTCCATCGCTGGAAAAATATTATTTAAATCATTTCCTGGAAGATCAATCTCTCTTGATTTGTAAACACCAGTTGCTATCAATAAGGCATCATGTTTTTTTCTTAGTTGCTCTAAAGATAAGTCTTTACCTGCTTCAAAATTTTGGATGAATTCAATACCACTTTCTTTTAAAAGATTGGTTCTTCTTTCAACTACAAATTTTTCTAATTTAAAATTAGGTATTCCATATATTAACAAACCACCTGGACGATCATATCGATCGTAAACAGTAATTTTATAACCGTTCTTTCTTAACTGTTCAGCTGCAGCCAACCCGGCAGGACCTGCGCCAATAATTCCAACACTTTGGTTTTTTTCATTATTAACCTCTAAATGTTTAACCCAGCCTTGCTCCCAGGCTGTGTCTGTAATATATTTTTCTATAGATCCAATCGTTACTGTACCATGGCCAGATTGTTCTATTACACAGTTACCCTCACATAATCTGTCTTGGGGGCAAATTCGACCACATACCTCGGGCATGTTGTTTGTACTTTGTGATAATTCATATGCTTCTTTAATTCTTCCTTCAGCTGTTAGCTTTAACCAATCAGGTATGTTGTTACTTAAAGGACAGTGTATTTGACAAAATGGGACACCACATTGAGAACATCTGCTAGCTTGCTCCTCAGCTTTTTTAGTAATAAATTCATTATATATTTCTTTAAAATCAACTTTTCTGTTACTAACGTCTCTTTTAGGTGGATTTTGTTGACCTATATTTATAAATTTTAACATTTTATCACTCATAATTTTAAAAAATTTAACCTAAATTATATGTTGTTTTATCTAAATAAAGTTAAATATAAGTCAATATTTATGACTTAAATTATAAAAAAATTGGCTTCATTACACAAAAATTCATAAAATGCATATCAAGTATACTCAAATCGAATTGTTTCAAATAAATTTTTTTTAAGCTACGACATTAATATGCTCCAAAATATTATAGAAATTTTTATTTTATCAGCAATACAAGGTGTATCAGAATTTTTACCGATAAGTTCCTCTGCTCATTTAATTATTGTATCAACCTTATATCAATTTTACTCAAACTCTTTATTGATTGATATTAGTCTTCATCTTGGATCTTTGTTTGCAATTATATTTTACTTTAGAAAAGAACTATTTGATTTAAAGAATAACAAAAAACTTTTATCCTTAATGATTATAGGCTCTTTTCCATTAATTGTTTTTGGATTCATACTTTATACTACTGACTTAATTCACATTGTTCGAAATATAGAAGTTATTGCTTGGATGTCTTTAGTTTTTGCAATCTTGCTTTATTTAGCTGATAGAAATAGATTTGAAAAAAAAATATCTTCAAATCTAAATATTAAATCAATTATTTTTATTGGTTTTTTTCAAATATTATCTTTACTACCAGGTGTAAGTAGATCAGGCATAACAATTACAGCTGCCAGAATATTAAAATTTAATCGTGTTGACTCAAGTAAAATTTCATTTTTGTTGTCTATACCAGCATTATGTGGTGCAAGTGCTATGGGTTTAAAGGATATTACAATACTGTCAATTGATTTTGATTATTTAGCTTTATTAGCTATAATACTATCTTTTATATTTTCTTATACTACAGTTAAGTTTTTTTTAATTTATATTAATAAGTTTTCTATGAATATTTTTGTATTTTATAGAATATTAATTTCTTTATTTTTATTTTTTATTATTTATTAAATTTTCTTCTTTATGGCTAATGGTAAAAGTTGAGATAACAAAACTCCACTTAAAATAAATAAACATCCTACTATATTATTTAAATCTAAAATTTGATCTAATAAATACCAAGCTGCAATAGTTGCAAACACTCCTTCTAATGAAAAAATGATTGCCGCCGGTGCAGGAGAAATATTTTTTTGTGCAAATATCTGTAATACAAAAGCTAGGCCACCTGATAAAACGCCTGCATATAAAATCTGGAATTTTTCTTTTAAAATATTTGAAAATACTAATTCTTCAAACATTAAAGAAATTATTAAAGATAAACTTCCAACAATAAATGTTTGAATTACTCCTATGGTCAAAGGGAAATTAAACTTTTTAATAATCATCCCAGTAAAAATGATATGTGTACTCCAAAAAAAAGCTCCTAAGATTACTAGGCCATCACCAAGTCTTACTGTTGCATCACTAAAATTTGTTAAAAAATAACCTCCGATTATGCATAAAATCACTGATGGCCAAACACTCCAATGAATATTCCTTTTAAGAATTATAAAAACAATTATTGGAACCATTGGAACATAAAAAATTGTAAAGAAAGCTGCATTTGCAACATCTGTGTATATCAGGGCAACTTGTTGCAAGGCAGATCCTAAAAATAAAGACAAACCAATCAAAATGACCAAATAATAAAATAATTTTTTACTGTTTTTAATTGATGTTCTAAATTTTTTATACTCAAAAACATATGCAAGTGGAATTATAGCAACACAGCCAACAAAAAACCTAATTGCATTAAACGTAAATGGACCAATATCATCCATCCCTGTATCTTGAGCAATAAATGTGGTCCCCCAAATAAAAGTACAAAATAATGCACTTAACAAGGATAATGGTTTAGTCATATTTCTTTAGCTCGCTAATTTATAAGCAAAATTTTTACCAAGATTCTCTCTTAGATCATTGTTAAACCTGGCAGCTTCAGCTCCATCTATTATTCTATGATCATATGATAATGAAATTGGCAACATAGTACGAACAACATTTTTATTGTTTATATAAATTTGTTTTTTTTGACTTTTTCCAACACCTAGTATTGCAACCTCTGGATAATTAATAATTGGTGTAAAGAATGATCCTCCAATGCCTCCAAGACTTGTTATGGTCATTGAACCACCAAATAATTCTTTTTTATTAATCTTAAGGTTTCTACAAGATTCACTTACCTCCTTAAGTTCTTTGCTAATCATAGATATGTTTTTGTTATTTGCATTTCTTATTTTAGGAACCATTAATCCATGAGGTGTATCGACAGCAAAACCAACATGATAATATTTTTTTAAAGTCATTTTATTATTTTCAATATCATCAATTGAAGAATTAAAGCTAGGAAATTTTTTTAAAGATACAACAAGTGCTTTTATAATAAATGCTAGTGGAGTTATTTTTTTTTTTTCACCTGTGTACATGTCTGTTAATGAATTTCTAAACTCTTCTAGCTCAGTGATATCTATTTCGTCATGATTAGTAACGTGAGGAATGTTTGTCCATGAGTTCATCAAATATTTTGAAGCTAATTTTTTAACTCTTGGTATGTCTTTAACCTCAATTTCTCCAAATTCAGAATGCAGATATTCTTGAGCGATTTTTTTTTCAGGTTTTGACTCTTTTATTTCAGTTCTATTCTTTTTATTTAAAACAAAATTTTTTACGTCTATTTCTGTAACTCTATCCTTTCTTTCACTTCCTGGAACTTGTTCAATATTTACACCTAGTTCTCTTGCAAACTTTCTAACTTTTGGTGATGCTAAAGTTTTTGATCCATCTCTTTCTCTAAAATCAGAATTTTTTTTAACATCTTTGCTAACTTCAAAATTATTAATTTCTTTTACTTTAATTTGATTTACTATTTTTTTTTTTTCTGTTATTGATTGCTCGTAATTTTCAGTTTTAATTGCCTCTAACTCTAAAATTTTATCGCCTTCACAAACTTTATCTCCAACTTTAATGTTTACTTTGAAAACAACTCCTTCTTCAGTGCTTGGAATTTCAACGCTTGATTTGTCACTTTCAATTGTAATCAAAGGGTCATTTTTTTTTATTGTTTGGCCTTCTGAAATTAACAATTCTATTACTTCTACATTTTTAAATTCACCAATATTTGGAACTTTTAAATCTATCTTGGGCATATTTAAAGCTTTGTTGGCATCGGTTTTTTTGAGTCAATATTATATTTTTTTATTGCTTCTGTAGCATATTTCGAAGCTATTAACTGTTCTTTAGCTAAAACGCTTAGCCCATAGACAACTATATGCTCTTTATCTACTTCAAAAAAATTTCTTAAATTCTTCCTTGTATCACTTCTGCCAAAACCATCTGTTCCAAGTGAATAAAAACTTTTGCTAACGTATGGTCTGATTTGATCAGAGTTTATTCTCATATAATCAGACGCTGCCATTATTGGGCCCTCTTTTTTTCCTAAACATTCTTCTATATAAGATTTTTTTGGCTCCTTATTAGGATTTAAAAGATTATATCTCTCCACTTCCATTCCATCTTTTCTCAATTCATTAAAGCTTGTAACACTCCAAATTTCACTATCAATCTGATATTCGTTTTGTAAAATTTCAGCACCTTTAATCATTTCTCTCAAAATGGTTCCTGAACCAAGAAATTGGATTTTTGTTTTTTTGTTCTTACTAAATTCTTTAATTTTATACATTCCTTTTAAAATTCCATCTTCACAATTTTTATCCTTCGGCATTGCTGGATGAGAATAATTTTCATTCATAGTTGTAATATAATAAAAAACATTTTCTCTTTTTTCATGCATTCTTCTTAGGCCTTCTCTAAAAATTACTGCTAGCTCGTAATGGAATGTTGGATCATAAGCTATACAATTAGGTATTGTTGATGCTAGTAAGTGACTATGTCCATCTTGGTGTTGAAGCCCCTCACCTGCTAATGTAGTTCTTCCAGCTGTTGCTCCTATTAAAAATCCTCTAGATTGACTATCGGCGCCTGCCCAAGCTAAATCTCCTATTCTTTGAAAACCAAACATTGAATAAAATAGATAAATTGGAATCATCTCAATATCATGATTTGTGTAAGAAGTGCCTGCTGCGATCCATGAAGACATTGCTCCTGCTTCGTTAATTCCTTCCTCTAAAACTTGTCCACTTTTATCTTCTCTATATGAGCTTAATTGTGCTGCATCTTCTGGCTCATATTTTTGGCCTTCATGAGCATAAATTCCAATTTTTTGAAAAAAACCCTCCATACCAAAAGTTCTTGCTTCATCTGGTATTATAGGAACTAATCTTTGTGCAACATTTTTATCTCTTAATAGATTTGTCAACATACGAACAAGAGCCATTGTTGTGGACATTTCTTTTTCACCTGTTGAAACTTTCATATTATCAAAAATATCTTTTGGTGGAGCTTTAATAGGTTTTGAAAATGTACTTCTCTCTGGTATGAAGCCTCCTAGCTGCAATCTTCTTTCTTTTAGGTATTTTATTTCTACAGATTTTTCATCCGGCTTGTAATATTCAATATTTCTTACTTGATTATCTGTTAAAGGAACATCAAATCGATCTCTATAATACATCAAGTCATCTACATCTAATTTTTTTGTTTGATGTGTGGTGTTCACACTTTCACCCGTTTTACCCATACCATAACCTTTGATCGTTTTGGCAATTACAACTGTGGGGCTGCCTACATTTTTTGTTGCCTTATCATAAGCTGCAAAAACTTTGTGAGGGTCATGGCCACCTCTGTTTAGTTTCCAGATATCCTTATCTGATAAGCTAGAAACTAATTCTCTTGTTTCTAGAAATTTTCCAAAAAACTTTTCTCTTACGTAAGCACCATTTCTAGCTTTCATAGCTTGATATTCGCCATCAACAGTTTCATTCATAATTTTCACAAGATGTCCTGTTTTATCATTTGCTAACAGAGAGTCCCAATAAGAGCCCCAGATTACTTTAATTACATTCCACCCAGCACCTCGAAAGCTTCCTTCTAATTCTTGAATAATTTTTCCATTACCTCTAACAGGCCCATCCAATCTTTGTAAATTACAATTAACTACAAAAATTAAGTTATCTAATTTTTCTCTCGCAGCTAATCCTATTGCCCCTAATGACTCTGGCTCATCCATTTCACCATCACCTAGGAAAGCCCAAACTTTTCTTCCCTCATCTTTTATTAAACCTCTATTAATTAAATATTTCATGTATCTTGCTTGATAAATTGCAAGCATTGGACCTAACCCCATTGAAACAGTTGGAAATTGCCAAAAATTTGGCATCAACCATGGATGAGGATAAGACGACAATCCTCCTGGTTTTACTTCTTGTCTGAAATTATCTAATTGTTTTTCGTTTAATCTTCCCTCTAAAAATGCACGCGCATACATACCCGGAGCACTGTGTCCTTGAAAATATACTAAATCACCTCCAAACTTATTATTTTTTGCTCTAAAAAAATGATTAATACCAACATCGTATAATGTTGCTGCAGAGGCAAATGTTCCTATATGTCCTCCTAGTTCAGGAAATTTTTTATTTGCTCTTACAACCATCGCGGCAGCATTCCATCTAATTAAAGATCTAATTTTTCTTTCTACATTTTGATCTCCTGTTGATTTTTTTTCTTCACTTACTGGAATTGTGTTAATGTAAGGGGTATTTTGTGTATAAGGAATATTTACTCCCTTTATATATGCTTCATTGATTAGTTCTTTAATTAAGTAATGAGCTCTATTATCACCATCTTTTTCAATTACTGCTGAGAGTGACTCTAGCCACTCTTTGGTCTCTAAGGGATCAATGTCTCCCTTATTAACAACTTGAATTATTTCAGGCTTATTTTTTTTTATAATTTGAGTTTTTTGATCTTGAGTTTTCTTTAAAGCATTTTCTGCCTCCTGTATCAAATTCTCGGTATCTTTTGGAATTACTTTAGTTGAAGAAGACGTTTGATTTGAGTTTTTTATATTCAGAATTAAATCACCTTTTGAAATTTTGTCTCCCACTTTTACTTTAATAGTCTCTATTTTTCCTGAAAGTGTTGATGGTATTTCGATGCTAGATTTGTCACTTTCAATTGTAACAACCGGATCATTCTTTATGATTTCTTGTCCTTCTTTAACTAGGAGTTCAATTACTTCAACATTTTCAAAATCACCAATGTCAGGGACTAATAATTTTTCTGTCATCTTTTTTTAGTCTTATACACTATAAAATAAACATAATTGCTAATTTTAACACATTCTCTCCAATTTTTAGACATTCTTTAATTGCATGCTTCAAAAATGATTAAAATGTTATTAAATGCACTTATTCAACCAAAAGTAAGTAGCTATATTGATGCCAAAACTTGGATACAGAAAATTTTATTAGAAGAAAAATATGGAAAGATAAATTCCTAAATTTTCTCAATACATAAAGCTATACCCATTCCGCCACCTATACAGAGTGTTGCACAACCTTTTTTTTTATTTTGTTTTTTCATCTCATGTATCAAAGTAACCAATATTCTAGCTCCTGAGGCTCCAATTGGATGACCGAGAGCGATGGCGCCACCGTTTACATTTACTTTATTTTTATCAATTCCTAATTTACGAATTACTGCAATACTTTGGGCAGCAAAAGCCTCATTTATTTCAATCAAATCTATTTCATCTAAATTCCATTTTGCCTTTTTAATTGCTTTACGAACAGCCTCTATAGGTCCCAACCCCATTAAAGCTGGATCTATTCCAACTGAAGCCCAAGAAACTATTCTTGCTAATGGCTTAATAGGTTTTTTTTCTGCCTCTTCTAAAGTAGTTAATAGTAATGCTGCGGCTCCATCATTTATACCAGAAGAATTTCCTGGAGTAACAGTTCCATTTTCTTTAAAGACAGTTTTTAATTTTTCTAAATCAGGCAATTTCAAGTTTAATCTTGGATGTTCGTCTTTATCTAAAATATTGCCATCTTGATTTATTTTAATTAACTCATCATCAAATTTATCATTATTTATAGCTGACGCGGTTTTTTTTTGAGAACTTAGCGCAAATTCATCTTGTTCTGCTCTAGATATATCAAATTGTTTTGCAACGTTTTCTGCTGTTACACCCATGTGATAGTTATTAAATGCATCTGTTAATCCATCTTTGATCATTGTATCTGTTAATTTATCTTCTGAAAATTTTTTTTCGTCTCTATAGAAAATTGAGTGAGGCGACATTGACATACTTTCTTGACCTCCAGAAATAACATTTGTTGACTCGCCTAATTTGATTGATTGATAACCAGAAATTATCGCTCTAAGTCCAGATCCACATACTTGATTAATTATATGGGCTGGCTTTGAAACTGGAATACCTGCATTTATTGCAGCCTGTCGCGCTGGGTTTTGTCCACCTCCGGCAGTTAACACTTGACCCATGATGACTTCATCAATTTCATTTTGATTAAATTTAGATTTTTTTAAAACTTCTTTTATTACTATTGATCCTAACTGATCAGCTTTAAGGTTTTTCAATGCACCTTTATAGGTACCTATAGGTGTTCTAACAGCAGCTACAATAACCACATCATTTGATTTATTTCTCATACAATTTTAAATTTGTTTTATCATTAAAATATACTTAAATTAATATACTATAATTTAATAAAATTAAAATGCGCCTGTAGCTCAATTGGATAGAGCGCTTGGCTACGAACCAGGAGGTTCTGGGTTCGACTCCTAGCAGGCGCACCATAAAAGGATAAAATATGTTTAAATGGTTTTTTAAATCTTCCCTACAAATCTCTGTAATATATTTTTTTGCAATTATCTTTATAATTTTATTAATTTTAACTTTTGTATTATAAAATATTATGTCTAATGAATTTTATCAAATCAGTTTAAAGCCAGGATTTATGAAACATAATGGTGGTGTTATGTTTAGAAATATTTCTGATACAGAGTACGAGTTTAAGTCTACTATTAATGAAAATCATTTAAATGCTGCAGGTATCACTCATGGAGGATACTTGTCTGCACTAGTGGATGCCGGTGCAGGAACAGCAGCACATCGCTCAGCAAACAATGCTCCTTGTGTAACTATTTCCTTAGACTTAAAATTTATTGGTGCATCAAAAGTAGGTGATAAAATAATTGGACATGTAAAAATTCTAAAAAAAACAAAAACTTTGGTATTTTTATTTTGTGAATTAAAATGTAATGAAAAAATTATTACATCAGCCTCTGGTGTTTGGAAAATTTTAAAGGTTAATCCTTCAGATTTAGGACCTGGTGGTTAAATTTGTTCTTTTTGAATTTAAAAAACCGAAAATAAATAATAAAAATATTGCTAATGGATAAACAATTATTTTTGAAGGTCTATTAGCATTTTCTATTTTGAGCTCACTTATATAATCTCCCATTTCAAATCCACTTTTTTTAGCATTCCCATTCCACTTAAGTTTATCAACGATGAATCTTTTATTTTCTTTATCGGCAATCCTTAAAAGTAAATCCTCTTTTTTATACATAGGTGATCCGTCAAACAAAACAATAGAAGCTTTTGAGGCTAGAGCTGACACCAACCAATTCCACATCATCCATCCACATGTAGTAAAATAAAATATATTATCACCTTCCTTTATATCACAATGTAGCTGATGTTCTTTTTTATGTTGCAATAAAACACCACCACTCCTATGGCATATACATTTTGGTTTTCCAGTTGTTCCACTTGAATATAAGATTGCATGTTCATGTTCAAAATCAAATTTAGAGTAAATAATTTTTGACGGATTAGATTTTAATATATTTTTCCAATGTCTTATTTTAACGTTATTTAATTTAAAATTATGTATCGTTTTTTTTTTGACCTGGATAATTAATAATTACTATATATTTAATTGATGGAATTTTTTTTATAATTTTCGGTATTCTAGCTAAAATATCAATTTGTTTCCCATTATAAAAATATTTATCTGTTACAAATAAAACTTTTGGATTTATTTGAGAAAATCTTTCTATAACTCCCTTGGCACCAAAATCAGGGGAACAAGAAGACCAAATAGCTCCTAAAGAAACTGAAGCAATGAATGCCTCAACTGTTTCAATGGTATTTGGCATATAGGCAACTATTCTATCTTTTTTTTTTATTTTAATATCTTTTAAAAATATAAAAATTTTACTTACATTTTTATTTAATTCATTCCAATTTCTTGTTTCTCTAAAACCATTTTCACTAATAAATGTGACTGCTTTTTTACTGTTACTTTTAGGTAATAAATTTTCTCCAAAATTAAGTTTTGATTTAGGCAAAAAAATATTTTTATGAAATAACTTAGATTTTTTAATTTTCTTTTTTCCTTTGGCTCCTTTAATTCTAGAAAAGTCCCAAAAAAAACTCCAAAAATCATCAGAATTTTTTACACTCCATCTGTGTATCTTTTTATAGTTATTTTGAAATTTATTATTAATTCGTTTGCTTAAATATTTTTCAAAAGCAAAAAGTCGAGAATTTTTTTTTATTTTTTTTGACGCTTCCCATAGCTTATTATTCATAATTTTTTATAATTTATGTTATAGAAATAAATTTAATTATGTTACACTAACTTTAAGTAAAATCTGAAATGAGAACTTTTTATCCTTCGATTCGGTCATGTTTTAGTCTATTTTTGTTCTATAACACCAACAACATCTAGTAGGTAAAAAAAAAGGTATACCAATAATAGAAATGGCAAAACATAAAATCACAGCTGTTCTTGGTCCCACTAATACAGGTAAAACTTTTCTTGCTATAGAAACAATGCTCTCTTTTGACTCTGGTATGATTGGTTTTCCTCTAAGATTATTAGCAAGGGAGGTTTATGACAGGGTAATTAAAAAAATTGATCTAGATAAAGTTGCTTTAATTACTGGTGAAGAAAAAATTATACCTTCTAATGCAAAATACTTTTTGTGCACTGTTGAGTCTATGCCAATTGATAAATGTTTAGAATTTGTTGGTGTTGATGAAATTCAAATGTGCTCTGATCATGAAAGAGGACATATTTTTACAGATAGACTTTTAAATATGAGAGGTGAAAAACTCACAATGCTTATGGGTTCTAGTACTATAAAAAGTATAATATCAAAGTTAGATGGAAATATAGAATTTATAAATAGAGATCGTTTATCAAAACTGACTTATGCAGGTCATAAAAAAATTTCCAGAATAAATAGAAAAACAGCTATAATAGCTTTTTCTGCGGAGGAAGTTTATGCAATAGCTGAATTAATTAGAAGACAAAAAGGTGGAGCAGCAATTGTGATGGGATCATTGAGTCCAAAGACTAGAAATGCACAAGTTGAATTATATCAATCAGGTGATGTAGATTTTTTAGTTGCAACCGATGCAATAGGCATGGGTATTAATATGGATTTAGATTATGTGTATTTTTCTAATCTAAGAAAATTTGATGGAAAAAAACTTAGAAAACTTAACTTATCTGAAATAGGGCAAATTGCTGGTAGAGCTGGAAGATATCTAAATGATGGTAGTTTTGGAATAACTGGCGACTGCAAAGAAATTAATCCAGAAGAAGTTGATTTGTTAGAAAATCATAAATTTGAAGAAATTAAAACTTTATTTTGGAGAAATTCAAACCTTAACTTTAACAATCCATTAAGCTTAATAAAATCATTAGAGGAAAAACCTCAGAGAGAATGGTTGAGAAAAATTCATGAGTGTGAAGATGAGAAAGCTTTAAAATATTTTTTAGGAGATAAAAATTTTAAGAATATAAATTTTGACAACAAAATACTTGGCTTACTCTGGGAATGTTGTCAAATACCTGATTTTGTAAAAAAAACTTATGGAAACCATTATGAGGTGATTGAAAATGTATTTCAATTTTTAAGTAGTGAAAAAGGACAAATTTCCAATGAATATATGCGATTGCAGCTTATGAAATTAGATAAATTGGAGGGAAATGTAGACTCTTTGTCAAATAGAATTGCAAATGTAAGAACTTGGTCATATGTTTCAAATAAAAATAATTGGATTGAAAATCAAGATTATTGGATTGAAAAAACAAAATTATTAGAAGATAAACTTTCAGATCGACTTCATGAAGAACTTACAAAAACTTTTATTGATAAGCGAGCTAGCATTTTAGCAAGGGGATTAAAGCAAGATATGGAATTTAAAACAGAAATTTTAGAAAACAATGATGTTAAAATAGACAGTCATTTCATAGGTAGAATTAATGGCCTTAAACTTAAATTAGATCTAAAAAAAGGTGCACTAGAGACAGATGTTAAATCATTAAAAAAAGCTGCAAGGCAAACAATTGGTCCTGAGTTAGAAAAAAGAATACAGAATATAATTGATACAGGATTAATTGAACTTAGTGATGATTTTAAAATTTATTGGAATAAATTTTCAATTGCAAAACTAACACCGGGTAATGATTATTTAAATCCAAACTTTGAATTAATTGTTGATGATATGCTTGAGCATAGTCAAAAACAAAAGCTAAGTGATTATATTGGTAAATGGCTTAAAAACAGAATTGATACAATCCTACAAAGTCTAGTAGATCTAAAAAATATTAAAGATAAACATTCATCAATTAAAGCACTTGCATACCAACTTTATGAAAATAATGGAGTATTAAAAAGAGAAAGTGTTTTTGAGTATTTGAAAAATTTAGGACAAAATGAGAGAAAAATCTTAAGAGACTTAGGCGTAAAATTTGGTCGATATCATGTTTTTTTACACAAGCTTATTAAACCTGAGTCTGTAGTTTTGAGAACATTGCTTTGGAAAAATTATCATCAACAATATTTTAAATTAACACCTCCAACATTTGGTTTGAATTTCATAGATGACAAAAATAATAGAAATAAAAATTTTATGTTACTATGTGGTTTTGAAAAGTTTGATAGTTATTTTGTAAGAATTGATATACTGGAAAGATTATTTATGCAGATAATTAACTCAGGGTCTGAGGAAACCAAGGAAATAAAGTTGATTCCTGAAATGCTAAATCTTTTAGGTTGCAGCAAAGATAATTTTAAAAAGCTAATTCAAAAAATGAATTACAAAGTTATTGAAAAAAATGAGGACTTATTTTTTAAATATTTACCACAAAAAAAGTTAAAAAAAACTTTTGATAAAAAGTCAAAAAAAGGAAATCCTTTTGGGGTTTTAAAGAATTTAAATTTGAGTTAGTTGATGTTTTTTAATAAAAATAAAGAGAAAAAAAATGAAAATTCTTATCTAATAAAGATTGCTGCACTGCTAATTCATGCGGCAAAAATTGATGAAAAATATTCGGATGTAGAGGAAGAAATTATTAAAAAAGCTTTATTAGATCTTGGTGTCAATCAAAATGAATTGAATACATTGATAATTAGTGCAAAAAAAAATGAAAAAGAATCTAATCAAATATTAGATTTTACAAGAGAAATTAAGAATATGAACGAAAAAGAAAAAATTAAAATAATAAAATCTCTTTGGAGGATTATTTACTCAAACAAAGATGCTGATATGTATGAAACAAATTTGATGCGTAGACTTTCTGGATTACTTTATATTGATAGTAAAACTATGGGAGATATTAAAGAACAAATTAGAAAAGAAAGTCTATAGTGACTTATATAGTAAACGACAAATGTATTAAATGTAAATTGATGGACTGTGTTGAGGTTTGTCCAGTCGATTGCTTTTACGAGGGCAAAAATATGCTTGTAATTAAACCGGATGAGTGTATAGATTGTGGCGTTTGTGAGCCAGAGTGTCCAGTAGATGCCATAAAAGCAGACACTGAAGCTGGTAGCGAAAAATGGTTAGATATCAATAAACAATATTCTGAAATCTGGCCTAATATAAGTGAAAAAAAAGATCCTCCAGCGGATAACGAAAAATATAAAAATGAGCAAAATAAGTTTGAAAAATATTTTAAAGAAAACCTTTAAAAAAGATTCCCGTAAAAAAAAAGCAAAAAAAGTTACAAAGAAAAAAGTTACAAAAATAAAAAAAACAAAAAAAATCTTACCTAAAAAAACTCCAAAAAAAATTACTAAAATTAAAGGTACTAAAATAAAAAAAATCGAAACAAAGAAACCTTTAAAAAAAACAGAACAAACTAACGAAACTAAAACAGATAATTTTAGAATTTCAAAAAGCAATGAAGTAAAACCAGAAATTAAAAAAGTCAAAAAACAAGAGTCTGCCAAAAAAGAATATAAAGTTAAGGATTTTGTTGTTTATCCTAGACATGGTGTTGGTCAAATAGCTGAATTTAAAAAAATAAATATTGGTGGAATAGATGTTGAAGCTTATGTAATTAAATTTGAAAAAGATAAAGCAAATGGAATGGTGCCTATTAATAAACAATCTCATCTTCGTCCTTTAGCAACTATCAATCAAGTAAATAAATGCATTTCAATTTTAAAAAGTAAACCAAAAATTAAAAGATCAATGTGGAGTAGAAGAGCTCAAGAGTATGAAGCTAAAATTTCTTCAGGAAAAATTTATGAATTAGCCGAAGTTGTAAGAGATCTGAATAAAGGAGATGATTTAATGGTAGATCAATCTTACAGTGAAAGACAATTATTTGAAAAAGCATACGAAAGAATTCTTTCTGAATTTCAGATTATTTTAAACATATCTATGGAAGATACTCAGAAAAAATTAGATAAAGCTTTAAAAAGAAATATTGGAGGTCAACAAGTGGCAGATACAAAAGTTACTTCAAAAACTACCAAAACTGATTTAACCGCTGAAGAACCTATTGCTGATACTGACGTGTCTGATCCTATTGATGAGTAAAAAAAAACGCCTCTCATACTTAATGTAATGAGAAGCGTTTTTAATAAAGATTACTAAGTGACTATCTTCTTCTTCTTTTTTTAGCCTTCTTAGCTTTTTTCTTAGCTTTTTTCTTAGTTTTCTTTGCCGCTTTTTTTCTTTTCTTAGGCATCTTTAGCTCCCTTTTTTTAGTTAAACGAATCAAACTGATTCGTTATTAACTTATTTTTATTTTTTTAAACAAGTTATGTCAATTCTTTAATTAAAAGTAAAAAAAATTAAAAATAAAAAAAAATTATAAAAAAAATTATAAATTTTAATTTTAAATAGTTAAAAAACTTAATGTTTATGCGTTAAATAACAAGTTTTATATTATTAATTATAAAGTTTTTCTAATTGAGTTTTATATTTTTGAATTATTTTAAACCTCTTTAATTTTAATGTTGGAGTCATAAAACCGTTTTCAATTGTAAATTGTTTATTAATAACAATAAATTTTTTTATTTTTTCTATTTTTGATAAATCATTATTTATTTTTTCAATTTCTTCGTTGATAACCTTATAATCAACTTTTTTTTTATCCTCACTTAAAACAATCAATGCAACTAAAAATGGTTTGTTATCTCCATAAACTAATGCTTGTTCTATAAATTCTGTTTTTATTAAATCATTTTCTATTTTTACTGGTGATATGTTGTCTCCCCCAGGAGTAATCAGTATATCTTTTTTTCTATCTGTAATTTTCAAATATTCATTATCAAAATACCCAATATCACCTGTATGTAACCAGCCATCTTTTATTGCTTTCTCAGTCTCTACTGTGTTATTCCAATACCCCAACATTACATTTTCTCCTTTAATTAAAATTTCTCCATCTTCTGCAATTTTTATTTTGTTTCCTTTAAATGGGGGACCAACTGTTTCAATTCTAATATCATTGATTGGATTACAACTCACCACGGGAGAAGTTTCTGTTAAACCATAACCTTGTAGAGTTGGAAGGCCAATAGAATTCAAAAATATACCAACCTGATAGTCTAACGCTCCCCCTCCAGAAATAAATGCTTTTAATGAACCACCAAATTGTGATTTAATTTTTTTTCTAACTAAATTTTCACAAAGAAAATTCATAAATTTCTCATAAATAGAAAGTTTTTGATTTAACAATATTTTCTTTCCTAATTTTAATGTTGATTGCATTAAAAAATTTTTAATACCTGTAGACCTACTAAAAGCAGAAGATATTTTTTGATATAAATTTTGATAAAATCTTGGAACGGCTGTCATTATATCGGGTTTACAGTAGTTCATATTCTTTAGCAATTTATCTAAGCTTTCAGCATAATACACTTTTGCTCCAACAGCTATTTGGACAAACTGAACTGTATGCTCATATGAGTGTGATAGGGGTAGCCAGGTTAAAAATTTAGGTTCATGATATATTATTTTACTTAACAATTCTGAAGAGCCTTCACAATTATTCAGTATACCACCATGACTTAACATTACTCCTTTAGGGTTTCCTTGAGTGCCTGAGGTATAGATTATGCAGGCTACATCTGATCTAGTTAAATTTATTTCTTTTGAGCTTTTTTCTTGATAATCTTTTTCTACAAATATTTCATTTATGTTTATAATTTCTACACTCTCATCTTGAATATTTTCAAAACTGATAACTGCTTTTATAAATTTATTTTTAAGAATTAAGTTTTTTATTTTTTTAAATTGTAAATTATCAGAAATTATAATCACTGTAGGCTTACAATCATTTATAAGATATTCATAATCTCTTTCTACATATGTTGTATAGGCTGGTACCGTTATGCCTCCTGCAAGCATTATTGCTAAATCACTTATCAGCCATTCAGGTCTATTTTCTGATATTAATAAACAACGGTCTTTAGTAGTAATATATTTATTAATTTTATCAGATAATTTATGAATACAATCATAGGTTTGTTTCCAGCTAAATTTTAAATCATGATTTTTTAAGGATTGTAAAAAAATTTCACTGCTACTTTTTTGTTTATATTGGAATAAAAATAGTTCTAAAAGATTATTGTAGTTATCTAATTTCATATAAATTGGTGGGCGAAGAGAGAATCGAACTCTCACTTCTTGCAAAACACGATTTTGAGTCGTGCGCGTCTACCAGTTCCGCCATTCGCCCTTAATTAAACATAAATTTTATTTTAAATAGTATAAGAACTAAAATTATATTAAAACCAAAAAAATGTTTACCAAATTTTATAACAAATGCTTAGAGTTATCTGCTCATAAAAACTCTAATTATTTTCTCGCAATAATCTCGTTTTTGGAGAGTTCTTTTTTTCCAATTCCACCAGATGTCATGATTGCGCCAATGGTTATTGCAAAAAAAAATGATTTTATAAAAATTTTCTTAATTGCAACTATTTTTTCAGTTTTTGGCGGAATATTTGGGTATATTTTGGGTGCATATTTTTTTGATCTCGCAATTATTATCATTGAATTTTATGGCCACGAAGAGAAAGTAATAAGCTTAAAAGATGCATTAATTAAAGGAGAAGGATTCTATGCGTGGCTTGCTATATTATTTTTAGCTGGATTTACTCCATTACCATATAAGGTATTTACCATTGTAAGTGGTTTGATTGGTTTTAATTTTTATTTTTTTATCTTAATAAGTCTAATTTCAAGAGGTCTGCGTTTTTTTATTGTGTCATATTTGTCTTATAAATTTGGAGGAGTATTTACTAATTTTATAAATCAATATGGTCAGAGATGGTTTACAATATTAGGTATAGTTATTGTAATTATTATTACTTTATTTTATCTTTCATTTAAATTTTATGTTTAATTTAAAAAAAGAAACATATTTAAAGATTTTATTTTTATTAAGTTTCACTATTCTATTCATCGCTTATTTTATTCAGTATTTTTTGGGGTTTCAGCCCTGTAATCTTTGTATAATAGAACGAGTACCGTATATTTTATCTTTAGTTGTCTTGATTTGTTTTTACCTTTTTAAAAAAGACCTAATCTTTTACAATATACTACTATTACTAATTTTTTCATTTTCATTTTTAATTTCATTTTATCATTTAGGAATTGAACAAGGGTTTTTTAATGAGTCTAATCTTTGCATATCAACTGTTTCTGATTTAATTACAAAAGAGGAGATTTTAAAGTCTCTTAAAGAGATTAATATTAGCTGCAAAGATGTGACATTTAAAATTTTTGGTTTTTCTCTTACTAGCTATAATGTGATAATCAGTATATTTATGTTTTTAATATCAATTAAAATTTATTTGATTAATGATTAAATCTAAAAATAAAGTTGAAGAATTTATACGTGTAGATCACGCAGGAGAACGTGGTGCTGTAAAAATATATGAAGGTCAACTATTAGCACTGAATACTCTAATTAAAGATGATGGTTTAAAAGAGATTGTTGAAGAAATGAAAGTTCATGAAAAAGAACACTGTGAATTTTTTGAAAAAGAAATTAAAAAAAGAAAAATTAAACCTACTAAACTTCTTCCATTGTGGGATTTATTGGGTGTGGGTTTAGGTTTTGGATCAACTCTATTAGGAAAAAAAGCTGCTATGTTATGTACGGCGTCAGTTGAAGAAGTGATAGACAAACATTATTTAAATCAAATAAATCAATTAGAAGCTGATGAAAAAGAACTTAAGAAAAAAATTATAAAATTCAGAGAAGACGAGCTTCATCATAAAAATATTGCCTATGAAAAAGGAGCCACAAAAAAAGGTTTATATTCAATTCTTGATAAAGTTATTAAAACAGGCTCAAAAATTGCAATTAATATTTCTGAAAAAATTTAATAATTATTAAGACTCTAGTTCTACATCCCAATATAGATAATCCATCCAGCTTTTATGGAGATAATTAGGTGGAAAATTCTTACCATTTCTATGTAAATCTTCAGTTGATGGTTGATATGGATTTTGGGTTAGTTTCATCCCTGAAACATTTAAAAGTTTACCACCCTTTTTAACATTACATGCTGAGCAAGCTGTAATTACATTGTTCCAATTAGTTTCTCCTCCTTTAGATCTTGGTAACAGATGATCAAAAGTTAATTCCTCTCTGCTTCCGCAATACTGACAAAGGAATCTGTCTCTTAAAAATACATTAAATCTGGTAAAACTTGGTTTTGTTTGAGGAACAATGTAACTTTTTAATGCAATAACACTTGGTAATTTCATCTCAAAAGATGGGCTTCTAACTTGTCTGTCATAATTGCTAACTATAACAACCCTATCTAAAAAAACTGACTTCACAGCATCTTGCCAAGACCAGAGAGATAGCGGGTAATAACTTAAAGGTCTATAATCAGCATTAAGTACTAATGCTGGGCATTTTTCTAACGAAACATTTTGTTTAACAAACTCATTCATTAAATTAACTTTATCTTAAATAAATATTGATATCAATAATTTCTAGCTTTTAAATTTTTTTAAAATATAATTTAAGGCTATACTTGATGCCTCAATAGGAATACTGTGACAACAATTTTTAACTAAATATGTTTCAACATTAATACTTTCTCTTAAAAAAAAATCTTTTGCTTCTAATAAATGTGTGGGTGAAACAACATCATCTTTATCACCATGAATTAATAACGTACTTGTAGAATTTTTTTTTCTTTTTTTTAAATTACCTAAATTAATTATTTTTCCAGAAAAACCAACTATACAATTATATTGTTCATTTGAAGTTAAACCAACGTTTATTGACATCATGCATCCTTGACTAAATCCAGATAAACAAATTTTGTTATTTTCAATTTTATATTCATTTTTGATTTCATCCAAAAACTTATTTAATTTTTTTTCAGCATTTAAAGTTTGTTCTAAAATATAATCAGGATCATCTCTTGTAAGATCGAACCATTGATAGCCCGATGAATTTATTTCACAGCGTTCATGTCCATTTGGACATATAAAAATTGTATTTGGCATGTGTCTTTTCCAATTTAATGAAAGCATACTTATATCCCCACCATCGCCACCATATCCATGAAGTAACACAACTGCATTGTGAATATCTTGATTTTTTTCTGGTTTGATAATTGTGCTATCAAGACAAAATGTCATAATAAGTTTAATTTGTTTTTTTATTTTAAAAAACACTCTACAATATAAATATGATTTCAGGAATATTTGTTAAAATTTTATCTATCATTTTTTTAATTGCTGTAGGGATTGTTTTAATTTTAGGTATAGGAACATTATTTAAAGGTGGAGAAGCGAGCAAGAAATATTCTAATAAATTAATGCAGCTTAGGGTTCTCTTACAATTTGCAGCAATTATTCTCTTAATTGTATTTGCTTATTTTTTTAAAAATTAATTATATTTATATAACCAATTAAGAAATTCTTTATTTAGAAAATCAATAGAACCTATTATTCTTGCAAATTCTTTGCCGTCTTTATTAAATAACACTGTAGTAGGAACACCTCTTAATGATAAATCTTTTGCCAAAGTCACAGTATTATCAAAATAAAAATTTAAATTTTTAATTTTTAAATCTATAAAAAATTCCTTTATTTTTTTAATATCATCTTTTCCAACGTTAATTGGAAATATTTCTAAATTTTTTAAGTTTGGATTTAATTTTAAAGCATCCAGGGACGGCATCTCTTTCTTGCAAGGAGCGCACCACGAAGCCCAAAAATTAAGTATCACTAAATTACCTTTATAATCACTTAATTTAATTAATTTTTCTTCTGAATCTAAAAATGAGATTTTGTCGTATGTTTTTAATTCTTTATTAATAACAACATTTTTAATATTTGGTATTTCGCTCGCAAGAGCTTTAGAAATAAAAAATATAAATATTATTAAAAATCTCATATTAAATAGGTATAATTAATTATCATGGCTAAAAATAAAAACAACCAAGCAATATGGAGCACTAGAATCAAAAAGAAGGCCTCTGTTCTTTTTCAAAAAGTGGGTAGCTCTATTGAAATAGATAAAAGATTGTACAAAGAAGATATAGCAGGTTCTATTGTGCATGTTGAAATGCTTTTTAAACAAAAGATTATTTCTTTTAGAGTAAAGAATAAAATTGTTTATGGACTTAAAAAAATAGAAAAAGAAATTTCAAAAAATAAATTCGAATACAATAAAAAATATGAAGATATTCATATAAATATTGAAAAAAAACTTTTTCAAATTATTGGGGAGGAGGCTGGTTATATTCATACTGCTCGATCTAGAAACGATCAAGTCATAACTGATTTTAAAATGTGGATGAAATCAGCAACCATGGAAATTAATAAAAATTTAGATAAAATAATAAAATCTACTCTTAAAATTGCAGAAAAAAATATTGAAACGATTATGCCTGGTTTTACACATTTAAAAAATGCACAAGCGGTATCTTTAGCTCATTATCTAATGGCTTATGTGGAAATGTTTATAAGAGACAAACAGCGGTTTCAAAATAATTTGAAAAGTTTAAATGAAAATCCTCTTGGTGTAGCAGCACTCACAGGTACATCATTTAATATTGATAGAAATTTCACTACCAAAAAATTAGGATTTCGAAATCCAACTAATAATTCTATTGATACCGTCTCAGACAGAGATTTTGTTCTTGATTTTCTTTATAGTGTCTCTGTTTGTTCAATGCATATTTCAAGAATAGCTGAGGAACTTATAATTTGGAACTCAGATGGGTTTAATCTAATTCTTCTATCTGACAAAGTAGTTACTGGTTCGTCTATCATGCCTCAAAAAAAGAATCCTGATCTTTTAGAATACCTTAGAGGCAAATCAGGTGTAACATTTGGAAACCTGTTTTCAATGCTAACAATTTTGAAAGGTTTGCCACTGTCTTATTTTAAAGACTTGCAAGATGATAAGGAGATAGTTTTTAAATCTAATGACATTCTTATTAATTGTCTAAAAATTTTCGATGAAATTTTAAATAATGTCAGTCCTAATAAAAAAAAAATGTATGAATTAGCTAACACAGGGTATATTACGGCAACAGATCTTGCTGACTATTTAGTTAAAAATCACGCAATGTCTTTTAGAAAAGCTTATCAAAAAACTGCAGAAATTGTAAATTTAGCAGAAAAAAATAAAAAAAAATTAAAAGAACTTAAAATAGATGAACTTAAAAAAATTGAGCCTAAGTTGACTAATGAGGTGTTGAAAGTTTTTGATTTAAAAAATTCAATTAATTCGAAAAAATCTTACGGAGGAACATCTTTTGAAAACATCAAAAAAATGATAATGAAATATAAAAAGAAAATATGATAAAAAAAATTTTTATAATAATATTTATTACCCTTCTATTTTCATCATGTGGTAAAAAAGACGATCCTGTTTATAATCAAGAAAATCTTAATTCAAAAATATTTAGCACTCAACCAAGTGCAATCTAATGATTTATAAAAAAAATAAACTCATTATTGATGGTTTTAATGTAGATTTTTTGGCCAAAAAATTTAATACACCAATTTACTGCTATTCATTAAAAAAAATTAAAGAAAATGTTCTAAATTTTAAAAGATATTTCAAAAAGATTAACCCATTAATATGTTTTGCTGTTAAAGCAAATGCTAACATTAATATTCTAAAACAAATTAAAAGTTTTAATCTTGGAGCAGATGTTGTTTCAATGGGAGAATTAATGAAAGCTCTAAAAGCTGGTATTAAACCCCAAAAAATTGTTTTTTCTGGAGTAGGAAAAACTAATGCTGAAATTGAGTACGCTATAAGTAAAAAAATATTATTAATCAACACAGAATCAAAAAGTGAAATTTTGGAAATAGAAAAAATAGCAAAAAGTAAGAAGGCAATAGTTAATATAGGTATTAGATTAAATCCAAATACTGATGCAAAAACTATAAGTCAAATTTCAACCGGAAAAAAAGAAAATAAATTTGGAATGGATGAAAAGTTATTTTTAAAATTAGTCAATTATGTAAAAAATTCTAAAAATTTAAATTTAAATTGTTTAAGTGTACATATTGGAAGTCAAATACTTAATCATAAACCATATAATAAAATGCTTATTGCTCTTGATAAAATTATAAAAAAGTCAAACTACAATTTTAAATATATAGATTTAGGCGGTGGTATGGGGATTGATTATCATCATAACAATAAAAAATTAAATTTCAAAAAGTACAATCAAAATATTCAAAAATTTTTGAAAAATAAAAATTCCAAAATTATTTTTGAACCAGGTCGTTCTATCATTGGAAATGCAGCAATCCTTATAACTAAAATTATATATATTAAAGAGGGTTATAAAAAAAATTTTATTATTTTAGATGCTGCTATGAATGACTTAATGAGACCTGCGCTTTATAATGCAGAACATAAAATCTTACCAACAAAAAAAACAAAAATTGTTTCAAAAAAGACTTATGAATTTGTTGGTCCAATTTGTGAGAGCACTGATAAATTTTCAACTATCAAAAAATTTCAAAAATTAAATGAAAAAAATTTTGTGGTTATATGTGATGTTGGTGCATATGGAACTTCTTTGGCTTCTAATTACAATTTAAGACCTAAGCCAATAGAAATACTAATAAAAGGAACAAAAATTCAGATTATCAATAAGAGACAAAAGCTATCTGAATTAATATAACATTTGAAATAATGTTAAGAAATATATTTTTTTCTATTGTTTTTTTTTTAGGGATAATTTTAATTTCAATAATATTTTTACCTGCTCTGTTTTTACCACATACAATCGTTTTGACTGGTGGCAAACTAATGGGTTATTGGACTGCATTTTGTTTAAAAATAATTTTATCTACTAAAATTGAAATTATAGGTAAGGAAAATATTATTAAAGATAATAAATTTTTTATTGCTGCATCTCATCAATCTATGTTTGAAACCTTTTATCTTCAGACAATTTTTAATTCACCTGTTTTTATCTTAAAAAGAGAGCTTTTGTTAATACCAATCTTTGGTTGGTATCTAAAAAAAATTGGATCTATATCCATAAAAAGAAATAAGGTAACTAAAGATAATTTAGGATTCTTTGATGAAATTCATAAAATAATCAATAACTCTGAAAGACCATTAATTATTTTTCCTCAAGGTACAAGAGTAAAACCAGAAGAAAGACCTCCATTTAAAAAGGGAGTTGGAAAAATATATGAAGAATTAAAAATTTCATGCCAACCTGTTGCTATTAATTCTGGATATGTGTGGCCAAAAAAAGGATACAAGCAATACAATAAAAAAATTACAATTTCAATTTTACCTCTAATAAATTACGGTTTAGATAAAAGTGAATTTGTAAAAAATTTAGAAAAGACAATATACTCTGAATTAGAAAGAATTAATTAACCTTTCATTGGCATAATAACGTAAATGCTATCAAAATCACCTGGGTCTTTAATTAATGCTGGTGAACCAGTATCATTAAAAAAAATTTCTATTTTTTCACCATCAAGCTGTGATGCGGCATCTATTAAATATCTAGAATTAAAACTTATTTCTAAATCGTGATCAAATTTTACATTTAATGTTTCATTTCCATCACCACTGTTTGTATTATTTACTGATAGATTCAAAGAGTCTTTTGTTAAACTAAATTTAACTCCATCTTTTTTATCAAGCGATACTGATGCAACTCGATCTACTGAACCTAAAAAAAGTTTAAGATCTATTTCGAGTTTCTTTTGGTTATTCTTAGGAATTACTTGAATATAATTAGGAAATTTTCCATCTATAAGTTTAGAAATTAAAATACTATTATTTAATTCAAATTTAATTTTTGATTTAACATTTGAAATTTTTACATCTCCGTCATAACTATCAAGCAACGAAACAAGTTGAAAAATTGTTTTTTTGGGTAAAATTATAGGTTCAAAATTAATTTTTTGACTAAGTCTAATTTTCGAAACAGACATTCTATGACTATCAGTTGCCACAGCGGTAAGATAATGTTTATCTTCTACATCAGTTTGATGCATATATATTCCGCTCAAATAGTGTCTTGTTTCATCATTAGAAACAGAAAATTTACATTTATTTAATAATTTTAAAAGGTTTTTAGAATTAATAATGAATTCATTATCATTAAAATTTTCATCTGTTAATGGAAATTCTGATGGACTCAAACAATTTAGATTAAAAATAGATTTTTCAGACTCTAATTGAAGTTTGCTTAAGTCGGATAATGATAAATTTATTTTTTTTCCTGAAGAAAACTTTCTTACAACATCATACATGGTAGATGAAGTTGTTGTAGTTTTTCCTTCTTCTATTACTTCGATATTATTTATTTGATGTATAAAAATCAAATCTAGATCAGTAGCTGTAATTGTTAATTTCGAATTATTAGCATCTAATAAAACATTAGAGAGAATTGGAAGTGTGCTTCTTTTTTCAATTACTCCTTGGCAATAACTTAAGCCTTGTTGTAATTCTTGTTGGTTTACGTTAAATTTCATTATCTTTATTATTATATAATATCTGATTTTTTAATTTATTTATATTTTCAACCATTTCTGTGTCTTTTTCTTTTAGTTTTTCAATTGTTTTCACAGAATGGATAATTGTCGTATGATCTCTATTTGAAAACTCACGCCCAATTTCTGGTAGTGATTTAGATGTTAAAATTTTTGTCAAGTATATTGCTGTCTGTCTCGGTCTTACAAGATATCTTGACCTTCTTGAAGACAACATTTCATTTTTACTAATTTTGAAAAATTTACATACTAGGGTTTGTATCAGATCAATAGTTACTTTATTTTCTCCTAAATTTAATAAGTCTTTCAAAATTACTTTGGTCTCGGCCAAATTTGGTACTTTGTTATAAATTCTTGAAAATGAAACTATTCTATTAATTGCACCAATTAACTCTCTAATACTTGTCGTAATTTCTGTGCTAATATAATCTTGAATTTCCTTAGAAATTTTAATTTGATCTAAATAAAGTTTATTCAATTCGCCTGTTTTGTTTTCAATTATTTTTTTTCTTAATTCAAAATCTGGTTTTTGTATATCAACCACTAGCCCACCAGAGAATCTTGATTTAATTCTTTCCTGAATTCTTAACAATTTATTTGGTGCTCTATCAGCTGATACAATAATTTGTGAACCTTTGTCTAAAAGAGCATTAAATGTATGAAAGAATTCTTCCTGCATGGCCTCTTTTCCATTCATAAACTGAATATCATCAATCAATAAAATATCAGTATTTCTAAAATATTCTTTAAACTTAACCATATCATTTGATTTAATCGATTTTACAAATTGATACATGAATCTCTCTGCTGAAATAAACATTACTTTATTATTTTTTTTTAGCTCAAGCCCAATAGCGTTTAATAAATGTGTTTTACCTATTCCAACACCTCCATAGATATATAATGGATTGTAATGAGAAATGCTTTCTGAAACTTTTAAAGAAGCTTCATAGGCTAGTTTATTGCTAGGCCCTGTTAAAAAATTATCAAAACTTTTGTTCAGATCAATTCGATTATATTGTAGATATGAGTCTTTTATAAATGATATATTTTCTTTACTCTCAAAATTTCGAATAGTTTCTTTTTTTTCATCTTTTGTGAGTATTTCTTGATCTACTATTTTAAATTCAATTCTTATAATATCTTTTTTATAATTTCGAACTATTTGTAAAATTTGATCTAAATATCTAGAAGTAATCCAATCTCTGATAAATCTTGTCGGAACAGTAAGTAATATGTAGTTATTGAATTCATCTAAAAAATTTATCTTCTTTAACCAGCTTTCATAAATTTCTAGACCTAATTTATTTTTCATCTGAATTTGAATTGCGCTCCAATTTAAATTTTCAGACTTTAGGTTTTCTAAATTTTTGTTAATGTGGCTATTATTCATAACTTTTAGGAAAGTAATCAGTTAGAAGCATCTACAAATATTTGCAAGTAATAATTTTTTTTAAACAAAAAAAAATTAAATCTAGGATTGTGTTTTAACATAAAATTTTAAAAAAAATCTTTGACAATAATTTTTTTTATGTATATTTTTTTTCAAAAAAATTTTCTTCACACTTATTAAAAAATCAAGTTTATAAATCTAAATATTGTAAATAGACCTGAACAAAACATACATAGTGCGTATGCCTTTAGTTGAATCAACTATAAGTATAAGTTTATATAGAAGCTATTTTTTTTGTAATTCTCGAAACGTTTCTTGAGGCATTTTGTTTTTTTATAATGCCTGTTTTAGCAATTTTCATCAGCTCGGAATTCAATTTAGGCAAGAACTTCAGAGCTTCATCTTTTTTTTTACTTTCAACTAAAAGGTTCATTTTTTTAAGAGCATTTCTATATCTACTTTTTCTGGCTTTATTGACTGTTGTTTGCTTAGAAATTCTTCTAATTCTCTTAATAGCTGATTTAGTATTTGCCATATGCGCAAGGGGTATAACTTGAGAATTTATATCGGTCAATCAAATAATTATTTAATTTTGGCAAGTATTGCAAAAGAACGTTGATCTATTGGTAATTATTTTTTTTATAATTGTGCCCTTACAGCCTAATCTTTTACAATCGAGACCTTCTCTTTGATAAACCTTAAAACTTTCTTGAAAATTTCCCTTATTGCCTTCTGTATTTTTAAAATCTCTAATACTTGAGCCTCCTTTCTTGATTGCACTTATAAGCACTTTTTTTGTCCACAAAATAATTCTATTACATTCTTTTTTATTCAATAATTTAATCTGTTTAATTGGAATAATTTTACTAAGGAATAATATTTCACTAGCATATATATTTCCAACACCCGAAACAAAGTTTTGGTTAATTAAAAGATCTTTGATCTTTATATTTTTATTTTTTATAAATTTTTCAAAATAATTTAGATTAAATTTTTTATCAAATGGTTCTGGTCCTAAATGTGAAAATCTTCTTTTTAAATTAATAGTAGTTTTAATGATCTGAAAAAAACCAAATCTTCTCGGATCATTATAAATAATTTTAAATTTATTAAAAATAATTTCTACATGATTGTGTTTTTTGGGTAATAAAGGTGAGTTGTAAAAACTTGAATTAGTTAGACTACTGTTATTTTTATTTTTGATTATATGAATAGTTCCTGACATCCCTAGGTGAATTACACAAAACTCGTCTTTAGCTAAATTAATTATTATATATTTTGAAAATCTGGAAACTTTTATTATTTTCTTTTTTTCTAAAATTTTTTCAAAGTTATTTGGAAGTTTAATTCTTAGATTTCTATTTCTAACAATAACTTTTTTAACCCTTTTATATTTAATATTTTTATTTAAGGATTGTCTAACTATTTCTACTTCTGGTAATTCTGGCATTTAATACTATATTGAATATATAAAATTATTTATGCAACAATATCTTCAAAATAAAAAAGGGCTAGTCCAAAGTGTGTTTAATCGTGTTTATGACAAATATGATCTTATGAATGATTTTATGTCCTTGGGTGTACATAGAATTTGGAAAAAAAATTTAATAAATATGATGAACCCATCTTTCAAAAGTAATTTAATAGATGTTGCGTGTGGTACGGGTGATATTGGAAAATTATTTTTAGATAATACTAATACTGACTTGTCAATTACGTGTGTAGATCCAAATAACGGCATGATAAGCAAGGGTAAAGAAAAACTGAATAAATATAAAAACATTAATTGGATTGTTGCTCCGGCAGAAAAACTTCCTATTTCAGAAAACACTTTTGACTTTTACACTATCAGCTTTGGTCTTAGAAATACAAAAAATATTAGTAAGGCTTTATCAGAAGCTTACAAAGTCTTAAGGCCTGGTGGTCGATTTTTATGTTTAGAATTTTCAAAAATACAAAATACAAATTTAGATTTTATTTATAAAAATTATTCACAATTAATACCTTTAATTGGCAACTTGGTCGTAGGGGAAAAAACACCCTATGAATATTTAATCAAAAGTATTGAAAATTTTATTAATCAGGAAGAGTTAGTTTCTTTAATGGAAAAAAATAACTTTAAAAAATGCTCATATCGTAATTTATCTGGTGGTATTGTTTCAATTCATAGCGGTTGGAAATATTAATGTTAAAAAAATTAATTACTCTATTTAAACTAGGTAGAAAAGTTGCAAAATCAGATATTCTCAAAATTATCTCTAAATTTAAAGAACCTCCTCTTTCAATAAAAATTTTATTTAAAATTTTAGCTTTTTCTTTTTCAGAAAATAAACAAACAAATATGAATAAAGATGAAGGCGAAAAATTATCAAGTTCTTTAGAGTCTATGGGTACAACATTTATTAAACTTGGACAATTTCTTGCTACAAGACCTGACATCATTGGTGAAGATTTGTCAAAAAAATTAGAAAATTTACAAGACAGACTTCCTCCTTTTTCAATTTATCAAGCAAGAGAAATAATAAAAAAAGATCTTGGCGAAGATACTTTTAATTCAATCATTAATTTAAGCGAACCAGTTGCTGCAGCATCAATAGCTCAAGTTCATAAAGCAAAAATTGATGATGACGGAACAATAAAAGATGTAGCAATTAAAATTTTAAGACCGAATATTAAAAAAAATTTTAATGAAGAAATTGATGCAATGATGTTGTTTGCTTTTTTAGTTGAATCAGTAATAAAAAAAACAAAAAGATTAAAACTTGTTGAAGTTGTTTTTTTACTTAAAGAAATAACTAATTTAGAAATGGATTTAAGATTTGAAGCCGCTGCTGCTAATGAGTATGCAGAAAATACGAAAAACGACGCAGGATTTAGAGTGCCTCAAATTTATTGGAATTTTACAAGCGAAAATGTAATGACTCTAGACTGGATCGATGGTGTTTCGATTAGAGAAACTGAAGAACTTAAAAAAAGAAATATCAATACAAACAAGATAGCAGAGGACATTATCCAGCATTTCTTAAGACATGCTGTAAGAGATGGTTTTTTTCATGCAGATATGCACCAAGGAAATATTTTTGTAGATACGAACGGTCAGATAGTGCCTATTGATTTTGGAATAATGGGACGATTAGATAAAATGAGTAAAAGATTTTTAGCTGAAATCTTATTTGGGTTTATTCAGAGAGATTATAAAAAAGTTGCTGAGGTTCATCTAATTGCAGGCCTAGTCCCAAAAGAAGTGCCAATAGATGATTTGGCTCAAGCATTAAGATCAATTGGAGAACCAATTTTTGGACAAGCTGTTAAAGATATATCTGGTGGAAAACTTCTTAAACAACTATTTGATGTAACTGAAAAATTCAATATGCAAACACAACCTCAGTTATTAATGTTACAAAAGACAATGGTTGTTGTTGAGGGTGTTGCAAGAAAACTCAATCCGGAGACTAATATTTGGATAACTTCTAAACCTGTTTTAGAAAATTGGTTAAAAGAGACAAAAGATCCTTTAAATACAATTAATGAAACTATTCAAAATACCTCTGAGGTAATAAAACGTTTGCCAGAATTTCCAGAAATAATGGATAAAGCAAACCAAGCTCTCACTTATTTAGCGAGTGGACAAATACCTCAAAATTCAAATTCTTTTACTGCTTTAAATAACAAAAAAACTGAAATGATTGCGTTTAGAAATCAATCGGCAATTGGAATATTAATTGTTGTAATTATAGGCCTATTAGTATTTTAATTCATACGATGAAAAACTTAAAAGACAAAAAAATATTATTAATCATTTGTGGAGGTATAGCGGCCTATAAAAGTCTTGAGACTATTAGAATTTTAAAAAAAAATAAATGTGAAATAAAAACAATCTTAACAAAAAGTGCAAAAGAGTTTGTAACACCTTTATCTATTGCATCTTTATCACATGGAAAAGTTTATGATGATCTTTTTAGTGTAGAAAATGAAAGTGAAATGGATCACATAGCTTTATCAAGGTGGGCTGACCTAATTTTAGTACAGCCTGCTACAGCAAATACTATTTCAAAACTTGCGAAGGGTTCGTCTGAGGATTTGGCATCAACTGTTATTTTAGCATCAAACAAACCGATCTTTTTAGCCCCAGCAATGAATGTACGAATGTGGGAACATCCATCTACAAAAGAAAATTTAAAAATTTTAAAGAATTATTCATATAGAATCATTGGCCCTGAAATTGGAGAAATGGCTTGTGGAGAATATGGTGAAGGAAAAATGACTCAGCCAGAAAATATAGTTAATAAAATTAATGATTATTTATTTATCATTAATAAAAATAATAAACTAAAAGCTCTAGTAACAGCTGGACCAACCAATGAATACATAGACCCCGTTCGATTTATTACAAATAAATCTAGTGGCAAACAAGGTTATGAAATAGCTAAATCATTATCAAGAAACGGTTATCAAACAACTTTAATATCAGGACCAACAAATCTTAAAATTAATAATGAAATTCAACTTATTAAAGTTGAAACTGCAGAACAAATGTTTAAAGAAACACAAAAAAATTTACCAGTTGATGTAGCGATTTTTTCTGCTGCAGTTGCTGATTTTAAAGTTACCAAAATGAGTGATATTAAAATAAAAAAAAAGAATGAATTAACTATTCAATTAGAGAAAAATGTTGATGTTTTAAGTTATGTTTCTAATCACAATTCAATGAGACCACAGCTAGTTATTGGTTTTGCAGCAGAAACGAATGACTTAGAAGAAAATGCAATCAAAAAATTAAAAAATAAAAATTGTGATATGATAATTGCTAATGATGTTTCAAATCAAAGTATAGGTTTTAACTCAGACTTTAATGAAGTTACAATTTTCTTCAAAAACAATAAAAAAGAAAAATTATTTTCAAAAAATAAATCATTAATAGCTGAAGAAATAGTTGAAAGAATTAACAGTCAAATAAATTAATGGTTAAAGTATTAATTAAAAAGTTATTTCCTGAGGTCAAATTACCATCGTATAAAACATCAGGTGCTTCGGGAATGGATTTAATGGCTTTCTTAAAGTCCCCGATAACAATAAAACCTAAATCATCTTGTTTAATTCCTACAGGTTTATCAATGGCTTTTTCAGAGAATTATGAGGTACAAATAAGACCAAGATCAGGTTTGGCTGCTAAAAACAATATAAGTGTATTAAACACACCAGGCACAATTGATAGTGACTATCGAGGAGAAATAAAGGTGATAATTTATAATCATGGAAATGTAGATTTTGTAGTCAATGATAATGATCGTATTGCACAAATGATTTTAACCCCTGTAATAAAAATTGAATTTCATGAGGTTAATGAATTACCTAAAACCATAAGAGGTGAGAGTGGTTTTGGTTCAACAGGGAAATGAAAGCAACATTAGATAAAAAAGAAATTGAAAGATTTTCACGACAAATAATACTTAAAAATATTGGCTCAATAGGTCAAAAAAAAATCAAACTTGCTAAAGTATTGATTATTGGAGCTGGTGGACTTGGATGTCCTGTTGCGGAGTTTCTTACACGAGCGGGAGTTGGAACTATCGGAATTGTTGATAATGATTTAGTTGATTTATCAAATATACATAGACAGAGTCTTTATGATATTGAAGATATAAGTAAATCAAAAGTTGAATGTGTTAAAAATAAATTAAGTAAGATTAATTCAAAAACAATAATCAATTCATATAATTCAAGACTAAATAAAGGCAATGCTGCTAGATTGATTAAACAATATAATTTTATTGTTGATGGAAGTGATAACTTCAAAACTAAATTTTTAATTAATGACTATGCCTTAAAGCTTAAAAAGTTTTTAGTAGTAGGTGCAATAAGTAAGTTTGATGGTCATATATTTACTTATAATTTTGCTAATAAAAAAATACCTTGTTTAAGGTGTTTTTTTCAGGAAGAAAATATTTCAGATGACATCGTAAATTGTGAATATGAAGGAGTATTGGGAACTATTGCCGGAGTCATTGGAACTTTGCAGGCTAACGAAGTTCTAAAACAAATTTTGAATATTGGAAAAAATCTTGATGGTCAAATTTTAATATTGGATTTATTAAATTTAAATTTTAGAAAATCTCAAATAAAAAAACAAAAAAAATGTATATGCTAAAAGTTAATTCCAGAATTTTATTAGTTTTATTAATTTTTTTTCAGTTTTCTTTTGCACACTGCGAAAATTTATTTTTATCACTTAAGAAAAATAAAGTTAATGTAAGATATGGGCCAGGTTTTGATTTTCCTATTAAATATATTTATAAAAAAATTAATCTTCCAATAAAACAAATTGATAAAAAAGACAATTTTAGAAGAATTATTGATGTTAAAAATAATAGTGGATGGATACATCTTTCGCAATTAAAAAAAATTAATTCGGCAATTGCCTTAAAAGATAAAATATTATTTAAAAAACCTTCAGTTTTTTCTAAACCTCTAGCCAAAATTAAAAAAGGTAGATTATTAATAATTCAAAAATGTGAAGATGAATGGTGTAATGTCAAAACTGAAAATTTCAAAGGATGGATTAATAAAAATTATTTATGGGGTTTTATCAATTAAAATCAGACAATAACGATTTAATAGTACTAGCAGCTAACTTGGTGGTGTGTGAATATTCTTTATGATCTATGCCAATTTCAATTTCTGATGAATCCTTAAATTTTGAAATTTGTTCTTCATTAAACTTAAAATGAATAAATTGTACTGATGATGCTTTTCCCTCAGAAGAAGTTCTATCAACATCTTTTTCTGGTACGGCTTTAATTATTTCTCTACCTATTTTCATAAAAACCCTATCTTCAATTCCTCCTACTTTTCCTAGAAAAGAAGCTCTAGAAACTGGATTATCTATTTCAAACATTAAAGTCGCCGTTAGCTCTTTTCCGTTTGGTATCAGTGGATTGTAAGCTATCAGTTCATCTTTTAATTGTTCGTCACCTCCTTTTTCAATGTAAAGCATCTCTTGTACTTGTGCCAACATTGTTTCATAACTTTCAAAATAAAAAGTAGCATATGGGCCTAGTGCAATTCTTCTATCTTTTTTAAAGTTTACAATATTTTTTCTAAGCTCTTT
>JGI20155J14468_10000152_pt1 | contig 58182 bp, 65 predicted proteins | sample COG_05_FD_14468 | JGI IMG/M metagenome (IMG submission 14468) | reverse complement strand
GCCTCGCTTCACATAAATAGTGAACAAATACTTCTCTACTTCTCTAATAATTTCTAAGGCATCTCTCGCTGGATTAGCAACTTTTTCAAATTGGGTTGGAGATAGCTTTATAAATTGAAAAATTTCACCAAGTTTCGCTTGTTCGGCCAGAGCAGCTTTGCTGGTTCTGGTTCTGGAACAGGCTTTATCAACTTTATTNTATTGTCTTTTGAGGGCACTGAATCGCTTTTTGACTTCTACGGGATCTGGACCAGTAGNTTCATCATCATCAGTTTCACCTTTTTCTTCTTTTTCTTTCTTTTGGGCTAATGCAGGTGGTGGTATTCCTTCTTCGATATCCATAAAACCGACCATGACTTCAGATAGTCTTCTATCTCCTGCCACGTATTCTTGATATTCGTCTAAGATTCTGTCGACTATGCCAGGATAAAAACAGCAAGCATGAAGAAGCTCTCTTGCTCCTTCTTCAATCCTTTTGGCAATGGCTATCTCTCCCTCTCTTGTGAGTAGATCCACTGTTCCCATCTCTCTCATATAGAGTCTTACAGGATCGGTTGTTCTTCCAACTTCTGATTCAACAGTTGTTAAGGTCGTTCTGGTATCAGCGATTGTTTCAGGAGCAGAGTCTGAATTGTCATCAGATGCATTCGACTCAAGTACTTCTATACCAATATCCATTAACATTTGGATAGTTTCTTCAACCTGATCAGGATCAGAAATATCCTCAGGAAGCATCGCATTGATATCTTGATATGTGAGGAAACCTTGGTCTTTTCCTTTGTCTACAAGCTCTCTAAGACCTGAATTCTCGAGATCTTCTTCGCCATGCGAAACCTCTTCCGATTCTTCAGTGGACTCGACTTCTTTTTCTTTAGCTTCTAAAGGTGTTTTTTTTGCTTTTCTTGCCATATCAAATTTAAGGGGTGGGCAATTATATTAGTTTTTAATAGAAATTACCTAACTTTTAATACATTTCTAATTAGATTTTTGACTTAATGCTCTAAGCAGATTCTTTTCGGGTTCCTCTAATTTATGAATATTAGACAGTAAATGCTGCTGAAGTTCAAAAGTTTCATCTTCAGATAGCTCTCCATCCTCAAAAACTTCTTTTAATTCAAGGATTCTTGTTACCGAATCCGATTTCTTTAAATTGAATAAGCAGTCGTTCAAATAAGCTTTCGCATTTTGTTCTTCAACAGGAACATGCATCGATAATAAGGCTCCAATGAAAGAGGCTGACTCTTTATCAAGGATACTTAAAAGGTCTGATATGCCTTGTTCAGGGTTTGCCTTAAAAAACCCTACAACTTCAGTCATAAGAACGACTTCAGGTTCAGTAAAGTCACTAAACCTTGAGAGATCATCAATCTCCGTTGAGAGATATGGATAAGACAATATCACAGTTAATATTTTTGATCCCAGTCCCGTAGCCTCAAAAGTTTTCAAGTTCTCTTCATCCTCACCAGACCTATTCTTTCTAATTCTGTTGGGATAATTGACCGTTCTGCTTTGCGTTTTAAGATCTTTCATTTCAAGACCAGTCACCTTGGAAACCTCGGCCTCTAATAATCTTTTTATGGAGCTTTCTTGCATGGTAGAAAGAAGATCCATAGCCTTTGCTGCTAGTGAAGCCTTTTTTTCAATAGAAATTACTTCAGAAGCCTGCATTAGTCGTTCAATAAAATATTCAGAAAGAAGGCTCGCATCTTTAGACATTTTCTTAAATACATCAGAAGAGTCTCTTTCCAATATACTTGCCGGATCTTCACCCTCGGGCAGGAAAAGAAATCTAACCTCAGTTCCGTCAATTATTGCAGGTAATACGTTTTTTAGCGCTCCCCACGCAGCGCCCCTGCCAGCATCATCTCCGTCAAAGCAGAAAGTAATTTCATTGACTATTTGAAGTAATTTTTGAATATGAAATCTATTCGTTGCTATGCCTAAAGTAGCTACAGAATTTTTCATGTCATGCTCATACATGGCTATAGTGTCCATGTAGCCCTCAACAACAAATATTTCACTAAGGTCTTTTCTAAACTCCAGAGTTTCGTGAAAACCATACAGCTCTCTACTCTTTTGAAAAATTGGAGTATCGCCGGTATTAAGGTATTTAGGCTGGTCATCGGGATTCATAACTCTCCCTCCAAAACCTACTACTCTCCCCTTTCGATCTTTGATTGGAAACATTAATCGATCTCTGAAAACATCAAATAATTTTCCGTCTTTATTTTTTTTTGCCAATCCAGCCTTGATGAGCATCTCTTCATCTACTCCAGACTTCAACATTTCATTTGACAGTGCATCCCAGGACTTGGTCGCATACCCAATAGAAAATTTCTTGGTGACCTCTGGTGATATCTTTCTTTCTTTAGTTATGTAATTTCTGACATGTTCTGCATTATCTAAATTAGATAGATTTTTTTCAAATATCTCTGTAGCAAACTTCAAAGCATCGTAAATTGGACTCTTTTCATTACTTGAAGAGCCGGTATTCTCATAAGGCACTTCCATCCCTGCCCGAGTTGCAAGAGCTTCAATTGATTCTATAAAATCAAATCCTTGATGGGATTGCAAAAAACCAATCACATTTCCTGTTGCTCTGCACTTAAAGCAGTAGTAAAACTGTTTTTGTTCACTGACACTGAATGATGGATTCTTTCCATCTTCACAAAATGGACAGATGCCCCAATGGTCTTTACCTTTTCTTTTCAGGGGTAGATAAGCATCTACTAGAGAAACAATATCGGTTGTATCGACGATATCTCTAATAAAATCTTGTGGGATGGAACCAGACACTAAGCATTACTCCTAAACCAGTCTTCAAGAATTATCTGAGCAGATATACTGTGTTTATTAGTAGAATCTTTAGTTCCAATTTTAGGAGATTCTAATCTTTCGGTTGCCTCTCTGCTCGTCAATCTTTCGTCAGACTTTTCAATAGTTATATCATATCTTTTATTGAGTGAATTTGAGAATCTATCTGATAAGTCTTGTATTTTGCTCCTTGAACCATCCATATTAAATGGATCACCAACAACAAATAGACCAGGCTTCCATCTTCTACGATGTCATCTAACTCAGCCCAATGGGGCTTGCCATCAACAGCCTTTAATGAGTAAAAGGTAGAAGCAGTTCTTGTGATTTCTTGACCTATAGCAATACCAATATTTTTAAGTCCAAAATCAAAAGCCATTACTACCCTTGGAAAACTTTTGCTCATAGAGTTAAGGCTTCAACTGATTCTATAAAGATTTTTGCAACATCAATATCGCACAAATCTTTGTACTCTTTAAAGCAAGTTGGGCTAGTGACATTAACTTCAGTTAAATAATCACCGATAATATCTAAACCTACAAGCAGAAGGCCTTTTTCAACTAACGCAGGAGCAACCTGTTCGCATATCCACAGATCTCTATCTGAGAGAGATTTAGCAACTGCAGATGCTCCAGCGGCCAGATTGCCCCTCAGTTCTCCTTGTGCTGGTATTCTTGCAATTGCAGCACCCATTGGCTTACCGTTAATCACTAAAATACGTTTATCACCCTCTAAAATTTCAGGAATGTATTCTTGAATCATGACTTTCTGAGTGAAGTGATTTGTTATGGTCTCTAGAATTACGCTTAGATTTGGATCACTATTTTTTAATCGAAAAATTGAAGCTCCTCCCATGCCATCCAAAGGCTTGATTACTGTATCTTTATGTTCTTCTGCAAAGTCTTTAAGAAGTTCTTTTTTGCTGGTCACAAGATGTTTCGTGCAGCATTGGGGGAACTCAGTTGCAAAGACTTTCTCATTACAGTCTCTTAAACTCCTGGGATTATTAAATACATGCACACCTAGCCTCGATGCCATCTCTAAGACATAAGTGTTATAGATGTATTCAGAGCTGAAGGGCGGATCTTGACGCATCAAAATTGCATCAAGATGCGAAAGATTCATAGGAGAAGCCTCTCTTAGGGAGAACCAATCAAATGGGTCATTTCTGACTTCAATATTTGCCATGTTTGAAAAGGCAACACCTGAATTAATAAATAATGAATCTGGAGTCATATAGAAGATTTCATGACCTTTATCTTGAGCCTCTATCATCATTGCCAAAGTACTATCCTTCTTGAAATTGATAGTCTCTATGGGATCCATAACAACGCCTAATTTCATCTCTTATCCTGATTTTTTATAATTAAAATTCTTTTACTCCGTACCTTAAAGCACTCACAACAGATATCGCCGCTGTTTCGGCCCGGAGAATACGTTTGCCTATAGTAACAGGTAAGAATCCAGATTCTTTTAAGCACTCTACTTCCTCTTCAGTAAAGTCTCCTTCCGGCCCAATGGCAACTGAAATACTTTTAGAAATTTTAACATCAGATAATTTATCTTTTGCATCAGGAAAAAGGACTATTTTAGTTTCAGCATTTGTTGACTTGGACCATTCCTTAATTCCTGTTGGTGAGGCAATCTCAGGTATCCAATTTTCTCCACATTGCTCACATGCACCTTTGGCAATTTGTTTCCACTTTTCCATTCTAGACTTATCAGAGAATTGGTCTCTTTTGACAACAACTCTTTCTGAGACGATTGGTGAAAATTTCTTAACTCCCAATTCCGTAGCCTTCTGCAAAGAGAAATTAAATGGGTCGTTCTTGATTAAAGCCTGCCCTAACTCAATATCAAGACCCTCTCTAGAAGAAGGTTCAAATAGCTCAATAATTTTTATAATAAAATTTTTCCTATTCAACTCTATTATCTCTGTTATTCCAGAACTCCCTTTACCATCAAAAATAATAAATTTATCCCCCTCCTTTTTTCTAAGGACGTTTATTTCATGATGAAATAATTTCTTATCTAAAGAAATTATCTTCTCTTTATGAAAGCTATCTTCTAAATATGTTCTTGTGTAATTCATATTCTCAATCAAAACACATATATTAAAACATCAAATCTATTCAGTTGCAGTCAATCAAAAAAATGACCAAGATATTAATATCTATATCATCAAGCATGGTGATTTATGTTACAGCGGGATGGTTAGAAAATAATAATTATATGGTTAGTTTTTATCCTGATAGTTGCTTCATAACAAAAATAAGGAAAATGGTGATGTTTTGAGCTTCCATCAAAAAGAGATGGGTTCACCACAATCGTGCAATGAGAAAACAAATTATCTTAAACTTCTTGAAAGATTAAATTTGTTGGGTATTATTCGTAGTCCTTTTTTAAAAAAAATAACTGACTAAAATTCAACCAAGTGGCTCAAAAAAATAAAAAGAAATTCAACGGCGAAGGAAGGCAGCTTAGCCACCAAGTGTCTAAGAGTATGAGGAGATATTTCAAAGAGTTAGATGGTGAAAGAGCAAGTGACATTTACAATATGGTCCTTAAAGAGGTTGAACTTCCGCTGTTGGAAATTGTCATGCGAGAATGCAACGATAATCAATCCAAGGCTAGTCAAATCTTAGGTATCAATAGAGGCACCCTTAGAACCAAACTCAAGGAACATAAATTACTCTAATTTAAGTATGGCTCAAATTGCCAACCCAAAAATCAAAAGAGCCTTAGTCAGCGTCTCAAACAAAGAAGGGATAGTCGACTTTTGCAGATCTTTATCAGATAACTACGGGGTAGAGATTATCTCTACAGGTGGAACCCTAAAAACATTACAAGACTCTGGAATCGGTGCCATAGATATATCTCAACATACTGGCTTTCCTGAGATCATGGACGGAAGAGTTAAAACTCTTCATCCAAAAGTACATGGTGGAATATTGGCGAGAAGGGAGATTGATCAGCAAGTCATGACTGATAACGGCATTAAAGAAATTGATCTTGTGGTAGTAAATCTTTACCCATTCGTAGAGACAATATCCAAAAAAGAAACAACTCGAGAGATTGCTATAGAAAATATTGATATTGGCGGTCCTAGCATGGTCAGGTCTGCTGCCAAAAACAATCTTTACGTGGGAGTGGTGGTTGAACCAAATAATTATAATGATGTGCTAAAGGAACTATCTGAAAATGATGGATCACTGACATTTAAAACTAGAAGAGAATTAGCGGCAAAGGCCTTTAGCCATACTGCAAACTATGATGCCGCTATATCGAGCTATCTTAATCAACAAGAAGAGAAGATTCCTCAATATTTATTTGGCAAATATGAGCTCAAACAAGAACTCAGATATGGTGAAAACCCTCACCAATCAGCTGCATTTTATATCGATCCAAACCAATTAGGAGTTAGCAATATCTCTTCTGCTGAACAATTACAAGGTAAAGAATTATCGTACAATAATATTGCAGATACTGATGCAGCATATGAGTGCGTTAAAAATTTTTCTGAGCCCGCTTGTGTCATTGTTAAACACGCGAATCCATGCGGAATAGCGTTAGGAAAATCTTTGAAGGAAGCTTACGAAAGAGCCTTTTCTTCAGATGAAACTTCAGCTTTTGGAGGAATCATTGCTTTCAATGGTGAATTGGATGAAGAAACTTCAAAACAGATAATTGATAACCAATTCGTAGAAGTGATCATTGCACCTGGGGTGAGTCAAGGTGCTCGCAACATAATTTCCACAAAAGAAAACATTAGATTACTTGATACAAAGAAGCTAGGGGATCTAGATAGCGGTTCTAAAATTCTTAGTGTAAATGGCGGTCTTCTGATCCAAGATAATGATATTGCGGGTCTATCAAGAGAAGATTTAAAAATTGTTTCAACTCGCCTGCCCACAGATGAAGAAATAAATAATTGTTTATTTGCTTGGAAAGTTTGTAAATATGTTAAGTCTAACGCAATAGTCTACACAAGAAATAATCAAACTATTGGTATAGGAGCAGGCCAAATGAGCAGAATTGATAGTGCAAAAATAGCTGCATCAAAAGCACTAGAAAGAGGTTTTGAAACTCAAGGATGTAGTATGGCTTCAGATGCTTTTTTTCCATTTAGAGATGGGATAGATGCTGCAGCAAAAATTGGTATCACTTCAGTTATACAGCCTGGAGGATCTATGAGAGATCAAGAAGTCATTGATGCTGCAAATGAAGCCAATATGGCCATGCTTTTTACTGGCATACGACACTTTAGACACTAAGTAATATGAAGGTTCTGGTTGTTGGAGAAGGCGGAAGAGAACATGCTCTCTCCTGGAAAATAGCACAAAGCCCTAAAGTAACTAAAGTTTACGTAGCTCCAGGAAATGGAGGTACAGAACAAGAAGCCCTCTTAACAAATATTAATATAAAGTCTGATGATATAAATGAGCTTGCAAGCTTTGCCATGAAAGAGCAAATCGATCTCACGATTATAGGACCAGAAGATCCCTTGGTGCATGGAATTACTGATAAATTTAAAGCACTAGGCTTAAAGTGTTTTGGTCCTTCTAAGGATGCATCTCAACTAGAAGGCTCAAAAGAGTTCATGAAAGATTTTCTTCAAAAAAATAATATACCTACCGCAGATTATCAGACATTCACAGATGCAACTAAAGCGATTGAGTTTGTTAAAAAAACAGGCTGTCCTATAGTAATTAAAGCTGATGGCCTTGCTGCTGGAAAAGGAGTAACAATAGCTTTGACGTTAGAAGAAGCAACAAATGCTATCAATCAATCCCTGGAATCTGAAATCTTTGGAAAAGCAGGGAAAAAAATTGTAATTGAAGAGTACCTTGAAGGTGAAGAAGCTAGTTTCATAGTTATTACAGACGGTATTACTGCTATACCTTTCGCCTCCTCACAAGATCATAAAGCAAGAGATGAAATGGACTTAGGACCAAACACTGGAGGAATGGGTGCCTATTCTCCAGCACCGATAGTGGATGAAGTTATTCATAATAAAATTATGAATCAAGTTATCTACCCCACCTTAGAGGGTATAAGGAAAGAAGGTTATCAATATTGCGGATTCCTATACGCAGGAATGATGATAGATAAAGAAAATCGCTTAAAAGTTCTTGAATTCAATTGTAGATTTGGTGACCCTGAAACACAGCCAATAATGATGAGACTAAAATCTGACTTAGCTGAAATATGTGATAAAGCTTGTGATCTAAATCTTAAAAATGAGAAACTTGAATGGGATGAGAGAAAGGCCATAGGTGTTGTAATGGCATCTAAAGGTTATCCATTTCAATACGAAAAAAATAAGCCAATCAAAAATATTCCCCTAGAAAGAGATGATTTGAAGGTTTTTCATGCGGGTACAAAATTAGACTCTGGATTAGTAAAATCAAATGGGGGTAGAGTTTTATGTATAACAACTCTTGGAGAATCTGTAGAATCAGCTCAAAAGAAAGCCTATGATGCTGTTTCCAAAATTGAATGGGAAAATGCGTACTATAGAAAAGATATAGGCTATAAGGCAGTTGAAAGAGAATTAAATGAACTTAGTTGACCAGATTATATGTGAAGTAGATAAAGGAATTAAATTTTCTTTACACAATTATCAAAAAGAGAATCGAAGATATCCGGCGCATGGCATCAATGAAGATAATTTAAGTGAAATTGAAAGAAGTCATTCCGCAAATCTTATGAGAGTTAACCATTCGGGAGAAGTAGCCGCCCAAGGTCTTTATAGAGGCCAAGCTATGACTGCCAAACTAGAAGGAACTAGAGAAAAGATGGACCATGCTGCACAAGAAGAACTCGATCATCTTTCTTGGTGTAATAAGAGACTTCAAGAATTAAATGAACATCCTAGTTTATTGAATCCAGCCTGGTATGCGCTTTCATTTGGAATGGGCGCCGCTGCAGGCCTTGCTGGAGATAAATGGAGTTTAGGATTCGTTCATGAAACAGAAGAACAAGTTGTTAGACATCTTGAAGGTCATTTAGATGATCTGTCTTTAAATGATAAAAAAACCGCAGCGATCTTAGAACAAATGCAAGTTGATGAATCTAAACATAGTGAAGAAGCTCTCGAATCAGGTGCAGAAAACTTACCAGAAGGTCTCAAAAGTGTCATGTCAGTCATCGCAAAGGTAATGACTAAAACAAGTTACTACATTTAACTAATTTTAATTTATTAAATTACTTATTGATAATTAGATAGACACAGGTATAGTTGCGCGCGTAACAATAATGTTACGGTTTTTAGAAAAGGAAAATAGATGAATATATACGTTGGAAACATTGCCTGGACGACTTCTGAGGAAGACTTAGAAGCTCATTTTGGACAATATGGAAGCGTCAAAGCGGTCAGAATTATTACTGAAGGTCACTCCGGTCGATCTAAAGGTTTCGGATTTGTAGAGATGGAATCAAAAGAAGCGGGTCAAGCAGCTATAGAAGCTCTTGACGGAACTGATTTTGGCGGCAGAGATTTAAGAGTAAACGAAGCTAAGCCAAGAGATTAATTTCAATCTAGAAGAAATATTCATTTCTTCTATTTCAAAATATAGAAAAGAAAGCCAAGATTCAATCTTGGCTTTCTTCTTTTATTACCACAGCTGTCCCATAGGCCATAAGCTCTGCTGCGCCCTGTGAAATCACAGAAGTGGTAAAAGAAAGACCAACTATTGCATTAGCGCCAAGACGTTCGGCATCTTGAATCATCCTGTCTATGGCTTGCTCCCTGCTTTCAGCCAAAAGCTTTGTGTATTCATGAAGTTCACCGCCAACGATTCCTCTAAGGGCTGCAATGATGTCCTTGCCTACATGCCTAGCTCGGATTGTATTGCCTTTAACAATCCCTAAGGTCTTGGAAATCTCCCTTCCAGGAATATCAAATGTAGTAACTATCAACACTTCTATTTCTCCACGTCTTTATATTTATCATTTTTGTATTCTCTGATTCGCTGTATTGAAACGAAGGCAAATAAAATTCCTATTATTAGAGCCATGATTTTGTATTCGTAGACTAAGGCTATTGTAATTTCTAACATTAATGTTCTTTTAAAAAAATAGATTTTCTAAAGCCTCACCCGGATCTTCAGCTCTCATAAAGGACTCACCTACAAGAAAATTAAGCACTCCGAAAGATAAAATCCTATCAATATCTTCATTCGTTTTAATTCCACTTTCTGAAACTACCAACTTATCTTCAATTTCTGAAGACAGTTCTTTTGTTGTATTTAAGTCTACTTCAAATGTGCTGAGGTTCCTGTTATTTATACCTATAAGAGAGAAATCTATTGGTTTAATTCGTCTTAGTTCATCTTTGTTATGGATTTCTATAAGAACATCTAGACCAATACTTTCAGCAATTTCTTTATATTCTTGTAACTGAGCATCTGTTAATACAGAGGCAATAAGTAAAATACAATCTGCACCATATGCCTTACTTTGGTAGATTTGATACTCATCAATCGTAAAATCTTTTCTCAAGAGCGGTAAATCAACAGACGTTCTGATACTTTCTAGGTAGTTCAATGAACCTTGAAAATACTCTTCATCCGTTAAAACACTGAGACAAGTTGCATTTTTTCTCTCATATTGTCGAGCAATCTCTTCGGGCAAAAATTTCTTTCTTATAATGCCCTTACTTGGAGATGCTTTTTTTATTTCCGCGATAACAGAGACCAATCCTTGTTGATCTCTTTTTCTAATTGCATCTATAAAGCCCTTAGGAGGTGACGAGTCTGATGCCTTAGAGTGGATTTCTTTTAGGCTTTCTTGGGCCTTTTGTTCGGCTACAACTAAAGCCTTAGTTTCTATTATTTTATCCAGGTAACTTTGCATTACAACTGAGAGGTAAACTCAATGAGTTGGTTCAATTTATTTAATCCTTTTCCTTCGCCAATACACGTTTTTGCAATATCGACACCAGACTCAAGTGAACTAGAGATACCTGCAACATACAAGGCAGCGCCGGCAGTCATAGATACCATAGCACTTGCTTCCCGATGACCACCGCTCAAAGCCAGTCGAGCTAGATCTAAGCTTTCTTTAGGCGAGTTCACTATAAGTTCCTCTAAAGAACTAGTTTCAAATCCTAATTCTTCAGGATAAATTTTATATTCAGTGATGTTTCCATCTTTTAATTCTGCGACGAGAGTAGGAGCAGCAATACTAATTTCATCTAGTCCGTCTTCAGAATGAACAACCATCACATGTTCACTGCCAAGCTCTTTTAAAACAGTAGCTAAAGGCACCATCCATTGCTTGTCATAAACACCCATAACCTGTCGTTTTGCTGAGGCAGGATTAGTTAAAGGACCCAGAACATTAAAAATACTTTTTTGAGCTATTTCTTTTCTTGGTCCAACAACATATTTCATTGCACTATGATGCGCAGGGGCAAACATAAAACCCAGACCAACTTCCTCTATACAATCTGAAACTTGAGAAGTTGTGAGGTTAAGAGAAACGCCAGCTTCTTCTAGAATATCTGCGCTCCCGCTTTTTCTTGTTGCGGACCTATTTCCATGTTTGGCAATTTTTGCTCCACAAGAAGAAGCTATAAACGCAGAGGTCGTCGATACATTAAAAATTCCTATTCCTGAACCTCCGGTTCCGCATGTGTCAACTAAGTTAGGAGTATTTGTCTCAACTTTAGCTGATAATTTTCTCATGACATCAACCGCACCCAGAACCTCCTCAACAGTTTCTCCTTTCATTGAAAGGCCAATTAGAAAAGCCCCAATCTGGGCATCAGTAGCCTCGCCTTTTAGAATTTGAAGCATGACTTCTGCCATCTCCTCCTTTTCAAGATTTCTGTTTGAGACAACTAAGCTTATACCTTGTTGTATATTCATCTTAAATTCATTTCCAAAAAATTATTTAGCATGACCTTACCATATTCTGTTGCGATAGATTCTGGATGAAATTGCATACCGGTGACTTGTTGAGTCCTATGTTGAATGGCCATTATTGTTCCATCTTCAGATCTAGCCGTTATTTCAAAATCTTTTGATAATGAGTTTTCGTCTATGATCAAGGAATGATAACGAGTAGCAAGAAAATCCTCTGCCACAGAAGAAAATATACCCTGTCCATTGTGTGTAATTTTTGAAATTTTTCCATGCATAATCTCTTTGGCCTTTACGATCTTGGCTCCATATGCTGCCCCTATAGACTGATGTCCCAAGCAAACACCTAATATTGGAATTTCTCCTGAAAATTTATTTATTATCTCAATAGAGATTCCCGCTTCTTTAGGAGTACATGGACCTGGAGAAATCACTAAGAAATCTGGAGACTTATCTTTGATCTCTGAAAGACTAATCTGATCATTTCTATAAACCTCTACTTCTTGGTTCATTTCATAAAAATACTGAACCAAGTTATAAGTAAAAGAGTCATAGTTATCAATCATCAATAACATTTCAACCCTCCAATTTTTCTTGTACTAATTCAGCCGCCTTGAAAATAGCCCTGCCTTTATTAAGTGATTCCTTCCATTCAAGTTCAGGAATAGAATCTGCGACCCAGCCTCCTCCTGCTTGGATGTACAGGACTTCATCCTTTATTACTGCTGTTCTAATAGCTATAGCCATGTCCATATTTCCTTGCCAAGACAGATAGCCTATTGCACCTCCATATATTCCCCTTTTAACGGGTTCAAATTCATCAATAATTTCCATTGCCCTAATTTTAGGCGCACCTGAAACCGTTCCAGCGGGGAATGTAGCCTTAAATAAATCAATAGCTGATGAATGATCTCGTAATTCTGCTTCTACATTAGATACCATATGCATGACATGACTATAGCGCTCTACTCCAAATTTTTCTGTAACCTCAACTGAACCTGGTTTAGCAATTTTACCAACGTCATTTCTTCCAAGATCAATCAACATCAAGTGTTCAGCAATTTCTTTAGGGTCATTAACCATCTCCTCCTCCATGGCCATATCATCCTTGTTATCCTTGCCTCTTCTTCTTGTGCCCGCAATAGGTCTAACAGTAACCTTATTATCCTCCAGTCTTGCCAAGATTTCTGGAGACGAGCCTACGATGTGGAAATCATCTAAATTAAGATAATACATATAAGGAGAAGGATTTAATTGTCTGATTGATCGGTAAAGGGCAACTGGATCTGCGGTAAAAGGAATGGACATTCTTTGAGAGCATACCACTTGCATAATATCTCCATCTTCGATGTATTTTTTTGCTTTAAGGACAGATTTCTTAAAGTCTTCCTCGCCAAATCCAGATATAAAATCAGATTCACTGATACTCTTTTCCGGTTTCTTAAAATCTTGATAACCAAGAGGTTCTCTCAATTTTTCTTCCAACTCATCGAGGCGCTGATTTGCAGATTCCATCTCTTCTTTTGAGTTGATTAGAATTATCAAATGAAGCTTATTCTTTAGATTATCGAAAACAGCAACTTCTTCGGAAATCATAAATAAAGCATCCGGAGTTCCTAAAGTGTCAGGGGGAGCTGTTTCAGATAATTTTGGTTCTATAAATCTTACACAGTCATAAGAAAAGTAACCAACCAAACCCCCGTTAAACTTGGGTAAATTTGGATCTTCTTCTAAGGTGTAACTTTTTTGCAATTCATCAATATAATCAAGAGGATTCTCAGCTAAAAAACTTTCAGATAATTTGCTATCCTGGTGAATCTCTATTGTATTCTTTGTAATCTTAATAACCCTATTGGCCTTAAGCCCTATAAGAGAATATCTTGCCCACTTCTCGCCTCCTTCTACAGATTCAAAAAGATAACTATAGGAGCAATTTGCCAATTTTCTATAGACACTCAAGGGAGTCTCCATATCAACTAGTATTTCTCTCGAAACAGGTATTTTAGTTTGTGTATCCAATTTTCTAGCCAGGCTCTAGATTAGCTCTCATCTGTTTAATAACCTTTGAATAATCAGATTGACTGAATATTGCAGAGCCAGCAACAAATGTGTCTGCTCCCGCTAAGGCAACTTCCGAGATGTTTTCAAGGGTTATTCCGCCGTCAACTTCAAGCCTGATATCTTTATTAGTTTTATCAATCAGTATTCTGGCTTGAGATATCTTATTCAACACAGAATCTATAAATTTTTGACCTCCAAATCCAGGATTAACAGACATCAATAAAACCATATCTAATTCATCTATATATTCTTCTAGGATACTTAATGGAGTGGCGGGATTGAGAACTAAACCAGCTTTGCATTCATGAGATTTAATCAGTTCGATGGATTTACCAACATGATCCGACGCCTCGGGATGAAAAGTTATATAATTAGCACCTGCATCAGCAAAACTTTCAATAAGGCTATCCACTGGTTGAACCATAAGGTGAGCATCGATAGTGGCTTCAATTCCATAATCTCTAAGAGCCCTGCATACCATAGGTCCAATAGTTAAATTTGGAACATAGTGATTATCCATTACATCAAAATGGATCCAATCTGCTCCGGAATCCAGCACTAGCTTTGCATCTTCGCCAAGACGAGCAAAGTCAGCAGAAAGAATTGAAGGCGCAATAATGTAATCATTAGTGGTCATAATGCAGCAAGTTTACTCCTCGCCCATTAAACCGTCTAATCTTTCAACATCTTCTAATGTATTGAGATTTTCAAATTTACCTTCATAGATTTGCCCTGTAACAAGATTTTTATTTGACGCTGGCTTTAAGATATCTTGCCAAAGACCTTTTTCTTCTAGGTTAAATTCATAAAATAGTTCTGGTGAGAGTATTGATAATCCTGAAAAGGTATATTTGAGTCCTGAGCCCTTCTCCTTAACAAGATTATCTTCAAAATATACATCACCATCAGGATTATTTTCAGGATTAGGAATCAAAATCATGTGCGCTAGTGCATTGTCTTTAAGCTCAAGATTCTCAAGATTAAAGTCAGTCCAAGTATCAGCGCTTAGGACAATAAAAGGATCAGAGAAATGATGAATAGAATTTAAAATTCCACCTCCAGTACCTAGAAGCTTTTCTTCAATGGAATATGAAATTTTAATATTAAATCTAGATCCATCTCCCAATAAATCTATTATCTTTTCTCCAAAATGATGAAGATTTATAACGACTTCATCAACCTTACATTTTTTTAGTTTCTCTATATTTCTTTCAATAAGAGAAAGGCCGCCAATCTTAATAAGAGGTTTCGGATTATCAAGAGTGAAAGGCAACAGTCTCTTGCCTCTACCTGCTGCCAATAAAAAAGCTTTCATTTGATATCCTTTAGAGCTGCGATAAGCTTGGGTTTAACTTTGCCCATAAGTAAATGATTAAACTCATCAAGCTGATGATATTTTTTGGAATCATCAATTAAGAAGTCTAATGTTTGAATCAAGTCATTAAGTCTAAAAGATTTTTTATCTCTTATATGAAGTCTTGATAGTGTGCCCAATATCCTTAGTTGACGCTGAAAACCTGCAAAATCAATATCTCTAATTAAAGCACTAAGTGCTTTTCTACTGATAGGTTTTGGAACTTGAGCGAGTTTGCAGAAAAAATTTAAATAAATTTGAATTTGACCATTGGTTAAAGGGTTTTCTATATCCTTTAATATAGACACTAGATCTAAGGCATAAGGACCTTTGCATAAATCCTGAAAATCCAGGATACCTATTGCTCCATCATCTAGGAGCATCAGATTTCTGAATTCAAAATCAAAATGACATAAATATTGCTCTTGGCTCATACACTCTTTAGAGATGACCTTATAAGCATTATCGATAATCTTCTTTTCATTCTCTGAAAGTTTAAAATTAATCAATTCACCTAAAAGCCAATGCTCAAAAAGATACATTTGGTCAATTAATGCTCTCTCAGAAAGCTCTAACACACCTCTAGGGGATTCACATTCCTGAATCAAAGCTATTTGCTTTAATGCAGACTGAATAAAACTGTCCATATTTAAAGTATTGATTTCAAGCTGTAATACTTTGTCACCAAAGTCTTGTAATAACAAAAAACCTTTTTTGTGGTTGTGCGCTTCTACACCAGGAACTTTTATATTATTTTCCAAGAAGAATTTTGAATAGTTTGTAAACACCAAATTCATGTCAGATTTTGGGTCAGAAATAACTCCTACATAAGAACCTATATCTGTCTTTATCCTGAAATAATTTCTTAAACTAGCTTGCTCGCGAAGCGGAACTAGACTTTCGACCTCAGAAAATCCTAAATTGTATGCTTCTGAAATCACCCAATTCAAAAAGTCATCTTTTAGCTGTGTCATAATGATTTGACCTTATATCTAGTAATTTATCCCGATATTCAATTATGATCTTGAATAAGTTTATGGAACAATTTATGTTTTACACACTCTAATGGGTAATATGTCCAAAGAATACCCTTTTATCCAGTTCTTGATTGGTTATCTAATCATCTCTATCCCATTTTTTCTTCAAGCTAGTGAAGCTAACGATTTGGAAATTAAATCAATAAATGCCCAAATCATTAAGTCTCTGGATGACGATATTCTAAGCCTAAAAGGTAATGTCATTATAAAAACTGATGTTATGGATCTTTGGGCCGATGAGGCTACCTATGACCGAACTAAACAAGTAATAAATTTAAATGGAAACATAAGAGCTCTTTCAAAGAATCTAAAAATAAATGCAGAGGCAATGAAAGCGGATTTTTTTAAACAAGAGTTTTATTTAAGAGGTTCTAGTTTTAAATTCATGGAGAAGGCTTTTGGTGAAGCCAAACATATAAATATAAATACCAACAGTGATATTGAATTACTTAATGTATCAATATCTAGCTGTGAAAAAGAAAGTCTGTCTTGGGACCTCATCGCAGAAAAAATTTCTGTTGTAGATCAGGGTGAGAATGCTGTCATTAGAAATGTCAGCCTTAAAGTAAATAAATATTCTATTTTCTACCTACCTTTTGTCAGAACAGCTATTGGGAAAGAAAAAACTTCTGGATTTCTTTCTCCATCCATAAAACAAGGTGACGATGGCCTTGATCTTTCCTTGCCTTATTTCTTCAGTCTGGCCCCCAACTATGATGTAACAGTGGCTCCTCGGTATATACAAGAAAGAGGTCTTGGGATTAGCTCAGAGGCAAGATATCTAACTAAATCCTCAAAAGGAGTTCTTTCCTTTTCTCACTTCGGTAAAGATAAAAAATTTATTGATAAAACAGGTCTTGATGGAAAAAGATGGGCAGCAAAATTAACAAATATGTCTAAGTTAGGAACTAATCTATTTCTAAAAATCAATACTGAACAAGCTAGTGATGATTTATATTTTGAAGATCTTGATGACAATATTATAGGCACACAGCAGAAAGATTATTTAGTTAGAAATATTTTGCTTAGATGGAATACTAAGAACTTAAAACTTCAAGGATCGGTCAACAAATATCACAATCTGAATCCATTCTCCTCGAATGACTATGATACCCAACCAAGCTTTAACATTGATTTCGAAAAGCAATTCAGCCAAATGAAATTCAAGCTCCGAACTGACTATTCGAAATTTTCCTTTGATGATTCATATAATCCAATTGAAAGGCACAGAAATCTAAAAAGAATATCTGTACAGCCATCTATTTTAACATACAGATCTAAGTCCTCTTCTGCGAGTTCATTAGAGGTTGGAAGAAAAAAGACTAACCACCAGACTGGAAATAATTCTATTGATAATTCTCATAACTGGGCAGAGTTTACCCATAAGATCTTTATGGATAAGCGCACAAAAACTACTTTCAGCACATTTAATCCCATATTTAAGGCCATTTGGATAGATGGTCAAAATACTATAGATTCTAATGTAGATTCAAAACTTCTTAATTTGAACTTTGATACATTATTCAAAAGAAATTGGTATTCAGGATCTGATCTTTTTTTAGAAGAAAGCAGGTTAGTCCTTGGTATTGAACATAATTTCTTCAATTCTCTTTCTGGACATCAAAGATATATTTCTTTTGGGAGAGCATTCTTCAATAACAAGGAAAAGAATCTCACTGACTATGATGACAAGGATTCTTCTTTCGTTTCGGAATTCAAAACTAACCTTACAGATACCTTGAAGCTCAATAGCTCTTTTGAAATAGATTCTGATCTAGACAAAATGCTTAGAAGCTCTATTGGAGTGAGCTATGTTCCAGAAGAAAAGAAGCGAATAGAGCTTCGTTCAGTCTTTAAAAGAAATGCGCAATACTTAAACGAATCTCCATGGTCAAAAGAAGATACCTCTATCAATCAAATCGAATTAATTACTCAATGGAAACTTTCAGAAAACTTATCTTTTTTTGGAAAAGTATCTAGAGATGAAAATATCAGTCTATCTAGAGATTTGTCCTATGGAATTGAATATGCAAATTGTTGTTTGAAAATTGGTGTTATGAAGAGAAAATGGCAAGATCAAGACTTCTTCATTGCCTCTAGCGTCGAAGAAAGAATAAATATTTTTGAAAGTGGTAGATTGCCAGAAAGAGAAAGAGATAACCTGTATTTCTTCTTTGAATTGGTTGAATTGGGTAGATTCGGGAAAAGAATATCAGATGTATTAAGCTCTAGAAAATTCCAATAATTGCAAGAAGTAAAAAAAAGAAGACAATAGACTATATGAATCAACTAAATATACTCAAAACATCATTTTGGACTAAGAAAAATTTCTTCGTATTACTAGTATCACTTTTAGCTTCAATAAATATTTATTCTAAAATAGAGTTGATTGACAGAGTCGTGGCCGTCGTAGACTCAGGCGTCATAATGGAATCACAGCTTAACTCTAGAGTTGAAGAAATTCTTATCCGATTAAAAAGCGATACAACCGAGTTGCCGCCTATCAATCTGCTCGAAGAGCAAGTTCTTGATAGATTAATAATTGAAGAAATACAATTGCAACTAGCTGATAGAGCTGGCATTAAAATAAGTGATTCAGAATTAAATCAGACTCTTTCAAGGGTCTCTTCTCAGAATAATCTCAGTCTAGATGATTTTAGACTGAAGTTAGAAGCCGAAGGCACCTCTTATAAATCTTTTAGAGATACTATAAAGAAAGAACTTATTATTCAAAGGGTTCAAAGAGGAAGAGTTGGGGGGAAGGTAGATATATCTGAGCAAGAAATAGAAAACTTCATCAATTCAGAAGAAGGTAAATCTCAACTTGCTGAGCAATATAATGTCCAGCATATTCTGCTTTCAGTGAAAAGTGGATCTACTGAGCAACAAATAGAAAAAATCAGAAATGAAGCTAATAATTTAATTACTAGATTAGAAGGCGATGAAAGTTTTGAAAAACTTGCTGCATCTTATTCGTCGGGCCAAGAGGCTTTAGAGGGAGGTTTTTTGGGCTGGAGAACTTCTGCTGAATTACCTAGTCTTTTTGCAAATGTGGTGACTGAACTCAAGGTTGGGGAAGTCGCTCAACCTTTAAGAAGTGGAGCAGGTTTCCATATACTAAAACTGACCGACAAAAGAGGAAATACAGTTAAATTTTTAGATCAAACTCTAGCAAGACATATATTAGTCCAACCATCAGAAATCAGAACAGAAAACCAAGCGGAAGAATTAATCAATGAAATCTACGAAAGACTGACCAACGGAGAAGACTTCAAACAACTTGCAAGGCAATTCTCTGAAGATCCTGGATCGAAGATGGATGGTGGTGAGCTTGGATGGAGTAATCCAGGTGACTATGATCCTGTTTTTGAAAAGACATTAAATGCAACTGAAATTGGGAAAATATCTGAACCAGTTCAATCTTCTTTTGGCTGGCATATCATCGAGGCAATGGATCGAAGAAATGAAGACGTAAGTCAAGAAGAGCAAAAAAATAGAGCCTATCAAATCATTTTCAAAAGAAAATTTGAGCAAGAGCTTCAAAGTACTCTCATTGAATTGAGGGCAGAAGCCTATGTTGATATAAAACTTACCACATGACCAAAATAGCTGTCTCTTCAGGAGACCCAGCTGGAGTAGGACCTGATATTTGTATCAAGGCTTTTGGATCAAACAATATACGACCTTATTCCCCTGTCATCTTCGGGAACATTGATCTTTTTAGGGATAGAGCTAAGTTACTAGAAATTGATGCAGATATACAAGTCTATGGCGGAGAAGACATTAATGATTTATCTCATAACAGTCTGTGGATGGTTGATCAGCCCATAGAAGGAGATACTATCCCAGGGACACCCTCTTATCTTTCAGCACAATACACTATAAGTTTATTTAAAGAGTCTGTTCAAAGAACGATATCAAAAGAATTTGATGCGATAGTCACATGCCCAATTAATAAAGAGGTCATCAACAAAGGTGGTATAGCTTTTACAGGCCACACAGAGGAATTAGCCAGAATGTCCAATGTCAATAAAGTTGTAATGATGCTGGTCAATGAAAATATGAAAGTTGCTTTGGCCTCTACCCATATCCCTCTGAGTGAAGTATCCTCAGCCATTAACCATGACTTCCTGGTTGAAATCATTTCTATTATTGATAATTCATTAAAGCTTCAATGGAACATTAAAGAGCCTCTTATTAAGGTTCTTGGTTTAAATCCCCATGCTGGTGATGGGGGATTTATTGGTAAAGAAGAAATAGAGACTATTAGTCCGGCAATAGAGACCTTAAAAAAAAATGGATTAAATATTGTTGGTCCTATTTCTGCAGATACAGCTTTTGTAGAGAAGGACCATGAAAAAGCAGATGCATTTTTAGCAATGTTCCATGATCAGGGTCTACCTGTTATCAAGACAATGAGTTTTGGAGAAATTGTTAACATAACGTTAGGTTTACCGTTTATAAGAACCTCTGTAGATCATGGGACTGCTTATGACGTAGCAGGAAGTATCTTTGCAGATGAAACCAGTCTTCTAACAGCATCTAAAATGGCTCACTCTATTAGCAACAGAATAAAAAATGCCTAAAGCCAAGAAGAGCTTAGGTCAAAATTTTCTTATTGATACTTCTGTTGTTAATCAAATTATTCAATTTGTTAACCCTGATTCATCGCATAGATTTCTTGAAATAGGCCCAGGCAAAGGAGTGATTACTCAAAGATTAGTTAAATCTGTAAATGAAATTCATGCTGTTGAAATTGATAAAGACCTTCTACGAGATTTAACTCAGATTAAGCATCTTGATAATTTTTATCTCCACAATCAAAGCATTCTTGATTTTGATCCAAATAAGATTTCTCATGGAGGTTTGAGGGTTATAGGCAATCTTCCATATAATATATCTACTCCTATCATGCTTTGGAGCTTTAAATATTTAGAATTTTTTTCTGATATGCATTTTATGTTTCAAAAAGAATTTGGAGATAGATTGGTGTCTGAAAATAATAAAAAGACTTTTGGAAGAATCTCAGTCATTACGCAGTACCTTACCCAACCAAAATATTGTTTTATGATCGAACCTGAAAGTTTTTCTCCGAAACCTAAAGTTGATAGTGTTTTCATAAGATTTGATCCCATCGAAGGGAGAAGCTTAAATGATCCAATTGCAATTAAATTACAAGAAGTAACTAAGATTACATTTATGCATAAAAGAAAAATGATCGGTAAATCACTTCAAAAAATCCTTTCTGAAAATCAGTTAGCCCAGTTAGATATCGATTCTAAATCAAGACCAGAAAACTTATCTGTAGAAGACTATGTAAAGATAGCTAAAGTATTGATCTAATGTCCACATATGTAATTGGTGACCTACAAGGATGTTTCGAAGAGCTTCAAAAACTATTAACTACAGTACAGTTTAGAGAAGATAGAGACGCTTTATGGTTATGTGGAGATATCGTTAATCGAGGTCCTGAATCACTTAAATGTCTAAGTTATCTCTATTCTATCCGAGAGAACTGCAAGATTGTCCTAGGAAATCATGATTTGCACTTACTTGGAATTATAGAAGGAAGTAGAAGTCCGCTGAATCCGATACCTTAGAAGAAGTCCTGGAAAGTTCTGATTTGATTATTCTTGCCGAGTGGATGAAGACCTTACCCTTCCATCATATTGAGAAAGTTAAAAGTGATGGCATGGAAATAGAATTCATAATGACACATGCTGGAGTTCCGCCAAGTTGGACAAAACAAGATCTTCTTGAGCGCTCAGAAGAACTTAGTAAATATCTTTCAAATGCAAATTCAGAAAATTTTTTAAATAATATTTTTGGCAATTACCCCAATCTTCCAAACGAATGTAAAAGCGACATTGAAAGGCTGAGATTAAATATTAACTATATTACTCGGATGAGGTATTTCGATAAAGATGGCTCTCTAGACTTAAAATTCAAAGGAAGGACTATAGATGCGCCAATAAATTTAAAGCCCTGGTTTGAGTATGAGTCCAAAATTCTTAATGAAGAAACCCATCTATTATTCGGTCATTGGGCTGCATTAGAGGGCTTTACTGGAAAAAATAATATCTCTGCGCTAGATACTGGATGTGCATGGGGAAATAAACTGACGGCCTTGAGACTAGAAGATAAGACAATCTTCTCATGTGATAAGCTGAATTAGTTTTATGAATATTTATTTAGTTGGTGGAGCTGTACGAGATACATTACTCGGTATAGAGGTATTAGAACGAGACTGGGTTGTTGTGGGCGGGACAGAAAATGATCTAAAAAGAAATGGTTATAAAAAAATTGGGAAGGACTTTCCTGTATTTTTGCATCCAGATAGTAAAGAAGAATATGCACTAGCTAGGAAAGAAAGGAAATCCGGACTAGGACATAAAGCATTTGAGTTTGAATTTGACTCATCCGTAACCCTTGAAGAAGATTTACTCAGAAGAGATCTTACAATTAATGCAATTGCTCAAGATGAAGAAGGAAAACTAATAGATCCTTATAACGGCATTAAAGACATAGAAAATAAAGTTATCAGAAAAGTCTCTTCATCCTTCAAAGAAGACCCCTTAAGAGTTTTGAGAGCTGCTCGGTTTGCTTCAAAGCTTAACTTCTTACAATTTAAGATAGAAAAAGACACTCTTGAATCTATGAAAGAAATCTCTTTATCCGGTGAAATCAAAACACTAAGCAAAGAAAGAATTTGGATGGAAACCCATAAAGCCCTAATTACAAAAAATCCTGAGATATATTTTTTAACCCTTCAAGAGGTAGGCGCTTTAGATGAAGTCTGCCCTATTGAGATTATGAATATTGAAGAGCTAAATAATTCTTCAGAAGAAACTAAGGACATTGCTATAAGATGGGCTGTCCTTGTTTCTGGTAATAAAAATATGCAAGAAATAAACACTTCTTTTAATCTCCCAAAAGAATTTATTGAAATTTCTGGTATATGTGATTTGTTGATTAAATTCAGAGCCACCCCATTCTCTGCTCATTCAATCCTTGAAATAATTCATCAAAGTGACTTGATAAGAAAGCCTGAAAGGTTCTTTAGAGCCGAAAAGGCATCTTCATTTTTTAAAAGCTCAACTCAGCAAACAGCCATTGATTGGGAAAAGCTTTATGACTTGGTAAGTAATGTAGAAGCCGAAGTCGCCCTAAAAAATGGAAAATTGATTGCAAAAAAACTACAGGAAGATAGATTGCAAGTTCTAGAAAATTATCTTTCAAAAATATGACAAATAAATTTGTTTTTTTAACTGGTGGAGCTAAAAGGATTGGCAAAACAACTTGTAAACATTTTCATGACGAAGGTTTCAATATTATCTTTCATTATAATTCTTCTGCTTCAAAGGCTTTAGAAATACAGAAAGAATTAAATGAAATACGAAGTGAATCTTGCTTTATCCTTCAAGCAGATTTTAATAATTCAACTTCTATAGAAGACTTGCAAAAAGGGGTTGCTAAAATTACAGATGATTTGGCGGTTTTAGTGAATAATGCTTCTAGCTTCTACCCTACTCCTCTAAAGGGAGCTTCGATAGAAGAATGGAATGACTTAATGGCCACAAATGCCACGACACCTCTATTCCTCACCCAGGCCCTACTCCCTTTTTTGATGAAAGGGAAAGGATGTGTCATCAATATTTCAGATACATTAGCTCCAAGTGGAATAAAAAACTTTAGTTTATACGCTGGGGCTAAATCTGCCCTAGAAGGTATTACTAAATCCTTAGCAAAGGAATTAGCCCCCGAGATACGGGTCAATGCTATTTCTCCTGGCGCTATACTATGGCCTGAAGACGAAGATCTTACAGAAGAGCAGAAAAAAGTCAGGTTAGCGAAAGTTCCTCTAGGCAGGATAGGTGATCCAAGAGATATTTCTTCTGTAGCAGTATTTCTATCAAGTGCAGAATATATAACCGGCCAAGTTATCAAAGTTGATGGAGGAAGATCGATTAGCTAAGCTGCATTTTTTCCTTTTATCATTTTTACAACTATCTTATTATGAAATTATGAGTAATGAACTTCACAATACTGACGAGAATACCGGAACAATGGAGGTCTTGGATAGGCATCAGTTTGATGCTTCCAGGCTTGAGGAATATATGCATGAAAATGTGGAAGGATTTGAAGGCGAAATAGAAGTCGAAGAATTTAAAGGCGGTCAGTCTAATCCAACTTACAAAGTTATCAGTCCAAGTCAATCTTATGTGCTTAGAAGAAAACCACCTGGAAAATTACTAAAGTCTGCTCATGCCGTAGATAGAGAATACCAAGTCATAACTGCTCTCAACAAAACAGATGTTCCTGTTCCAAAAAGTTATGCACTTTGTGAAGATGAAGAAGTTATCGGTACCGCGTTTTATTTAATGGAATTTAAGGATGGAAGGGTTCTTTGGGACCCTGCCATGGAAGATAGCGATGAAGAAGAAGCCAGGGGAGTTTATGAATCTATGAATGATTCTATGGCTAAACTTCACACAGTTGATCCCATGGAAATAGGCTTAGAGAATTTTGGAAAGCCAGGAAATTATGTTGGTAGGCAAGTTTCTAGATGGTCAAAGCAATATATAGATTCGGAAACAGAAACTATTGAATCAATGAATAATCTAATTGAATGGTTGCCAAAAAATCTTCCAACTGAAAAGAAAACTGGAATTGTTCACGGTGACTATAGTCTTAGTAATGTAATGGTAGGAAAAAATGATCCCGGAGTGATTGCTATTCTAGATTGGGAATTATCTACTCTTGGAGATCCTTGTGCGGACTTTAATTATCATTGCATGCAATACACGATGAATCCCAAGCTAGCAGATAAAGAATATTGCAAAGAAAAAGGAATTCCTGTGATAGAAGACTATGTAAAACTTTATTCAGAAAAAATTAATGTTGATCTGAGTGAGGAATGGGATCTCTATACGGCATATAATTTATTTAAACTTGCAGGTATCCTGCAAGGCATACTGGGAAGAGTTAGAGATGGAACGGCAGCAAGTCAAAATGCTGCAGAAAGAGCAAGCGGAGTTAGTAACCTTTCGGACACTGCTTGGGATTTAGTTAAGAAGAATTTTTTATAGGAGAAAAAAAATGGCTATTGATAAATTTTTAGTAGAAGCAAGCCACATTATGATGTTCGCAAGATCTGTTGGAGACGCAAATCCAATTTACCATGATGAAGAGTATGCAAAAGGAACAGACTCAGGTGGAATCATTGCACCCCCAACTTTTGCACAATCAAGTGCCCAATTTGATCCCGATTACTTTCTAAGGCCGAAGATAGGTGGAGAGGGTTGGTTTGGTTCTGGAAAAGAGGCAACTGGATCTAAACCTTCAAAAGATTCAGGTGGTGGTGGAGGCGGTGGAGCTGCTATGGGCCTTCATGCTGAACAACATTTTGAGTATCACATGACCCTTAAAGCTGGAGATGTTCTTACGGCTACCACTAAACCAGGTAACTCTTGGGAAAAAGAGAGCAAAAGAGCTGGTAAATTAAAATTTAGTGAAAGTGTCACTGAATACAGAAATCAAGACGGTGAATTAGTTATAACGGCTACTGGTGTTGGCGTTCAAACTGAAAGAGCTGTAGATAGCTAGGAGAAAATAATGTTGAAAGAAAATGAAATAAAAGTTGGAGATACTCACTCATCTGTCTTAGTAGAGGATCTCAAAAGAACTCAGATAGTCCAATATGCTGGAGCTTCTGGGGACTACAATCCTCTTCATACTGATGAGATCTTCACAACCCAAATAGCAGGCTACCCAAGCGTTTTTGCTCATGGCATGCTATCAATGGGTTTGACTGGAACAATGCTTACCGATTATGTAGGTGACGGAGCCTTAAAGAAATATGGCGTTAGATTTACTAATCAAGTTTGGCCTGGTGACACGCTGACCGGTACAGCTACTATTATAGAAATCCGTCAAGAAGATGATGGGAAAGTTATTGATCTAATGATTGAAACTACTAATCAAGATAATGTCTCTGTGATTACTGGAAACGCCACAGCAAAAATAGAATCTTAAAAAAATAATCTACTAAGGGGAGAAAAATTTTGTCAGAAGAGAAAAATTCTGAGGTTGGTGGCTACCATGCCAAAGTTGCCCTAAGCCTCCTCGTACTAGTTTATATTTTTAACTTTGTCGATAGACAGATTCTTTCTATCTTGGCGGAGGATATAAAGGCAGATCTTGGAATCTCCAATAGTGATATAGGTTTCTTATTTGGAACAGCTTTTGGAGTTTTTTATTCAGTAGTGGGCATTCCCATGGGTAAATTAGCAGACTCATGGAATAGAAAAAATCTTATTAGTGTAGGACTGGCATTTTGGAGCTTGATGACTTTTATGTCTGGGACCGCAAAGTCTTTTTTAAGTCTTTCGATTTATAGATTTGGCGTCGGTATTGGAGAGTCAACTGCAACTCCTTCTGCCTATTCCCTTCTTTCAGATTACTTCTCTCCCAGAGTAAGCTACTGTATTATCAATATATTCAAGTGGTCTCTACCTCGGAGCTGGAATTGGCTTATTTTTAGGAGGTGCAATTTTAGATACTTGGAATTCTGCTTTTCCTGACCCCACACAAGCTCCATTAGGACTCAAAGGATGGCAAGCAGCATTCATGGGCGTTGGACTTCCAGGTATTTTACTTTCACTGATTACTTTTACATTTATAAAAGAACCCATAAGGGGTATGAGTGAAGGCATTGTCACAGAGCAGAGCAAAGAACCTTTCAAGGATACATTTAAAGAATTTATAGGATTGACGCCTTTATCTCTTTTAGGGAATAAAGATACCCTAAAGTCTCTTGCTATAAATCTTCTAGTTGCAACCACTATTTTTCTTTTGTGCTTTTCCTTATATCGCCTGACTGGAGACTTCTTGCAGTGGGTGGCTTGGGGTATTGGTACTTATTTAGTCTGTACCTGGATACAGAGTTTAAGTAAACGAGATATTGTTGCCTTTTCTCTTATGTTTAGAAGTAAAGCAATAGTCTATTCATTTATCTCTTTCCCCTGCATACCATTTGTGGGTTATGCCTACTCTGCTTTCACGCCTTCTTTCTACATTAACTATCATGGTATGACGGCCTTAGAAATTGGCACTATGATTGGGCTAATAACTGCCATTGGATCTTTTATTGGAGTCATTGGTGGCGGGTATTTTGGGGATAAACTAAGAGATCAGTATTCTGGGGGAAGACTCTACGTTATATTCGTTGGTGGAGTTTTAATAACAACATTAGGTTGTCTGGGTATGATTTACTCTGAAAGCAGAAATGCCTCTTTAGTTTATAATTTTATTTATCACATAGGGAGTTCTGTTTATGTAGGTTGCGCAGCCACAACAGTTACAAACTTGGTCTTACCAAGAATGAGGGCTATGGCAGGTGCATTCTTTATACTTACACTAAGCATGATAGGACTGGCGCTTGGTCCTTATACTTTGGGAAGAATAAGCGATATGTTTGAATATCAAGGCTATGCTCCTGGAGAAGCAATGCAGACTTCTATGGCGCTGATTCTTTTCATACTGTTAATACCAACAGTCACTTTATTTATGGCCGTTAAGCACCTTAAGGAAGATGAAGAATCAGTTACGGAAAGAGCAAGGGCACTTGGTGAAAACATCTAATGAAAGGTTCAAGAAGAAATGCCTGAATACCTTGATATCCAGGCATTGATAACTATTTAACTTCCGAAATAAAGTTGTTCGCAAACTTCCATATTGTCCGAAACCACTTCTCCCAATGAAGTAACTGTCTGATATTCATCAGCCCAAGAAGCATTACCTGCAAAGAATTCGTCAAATAAGACTCCCATAGCATTAGCATCTCGAACTATAGAGCGAACTATTACTGTTCCTACATCACGATCGCCTCCGCCAATTAAAACAAAAGCTCCATTATAAAAATTTTCATAACCGGCATCTTGAATGGCTTTTTCCAGATTATCGATTGCCGCCGTAAAAGCATCCATGTTTTCTGCAGAAACTTTTATTCTTTGAACTCTTTCAAAACCTGGTTCAAGTCTAAAAGGAGTTATAGGCTTCCAAGTTACTCCATATTTAACTTCTCTTAGCCTTTCAAAGCTTCTAGGAGCTTTTTGAGGGTCATACATCGTACTTCCTGATAACGCAGCAGCTACATTCGGGAATGCACTCCAAACCATCATTTGACCTAAGTATTCATGCCCACTATTGGTTACACAAATACCAGCAGCCGTGGCTCCTGTGGCTTGGAAAGCTGAAGGATTATCAATAAGGGTTTGTCTGTATTTTTCAATATCAGGTGAAGCTACCTGCAAAGTAGTAAAGGCTCCATCAGTAGACATTGGTGCACTCTCATGGCCATCTGCAAAGATGAACAGTGATAATGAAGCAAGCATCATTAAGATTAATTTTTTCATAGTATTCCTTTGTTATTAATCCTCTAATCGTATATCAATTTATGATACTAATTCAAGGCATCATTGATAGCGATACTAACTAGGAATGATCAAGTAAATCCAGATAAGATACTTTTAGGACCGGGTGAATAGAGTTAGGTGCAATTTCAGCCAAAGGTTCTAGAACAAATTTATACTTTTTTATATCGGCACTTGGAATTTCTAGCTCTTGATCATTAATTTCTAAATCTCCATACAAAATAAGATCAAGATCTATTACTCTGTTCGTCATACCCTTCTGATCGATTGTCCTACCCATATCTTTTTCAATCTCTTTAAGTATTCTGCGTATTTCATAAGGATTCACTTCAGTTTCAAACTTACAAACGCTATTTAAAAAGTCTTCACCTACGAAGCCTTCGGCTGGTGTTTTGTAAATGCTTGAATATGTCACATCAAAAAGAAGGTCTAAATGATCTCTCACAAGCATTATATTTTTTTCAGCATATAGATTGCTTCCAATGCTGATAAAGACTGTCTCTTTCAAGGTCTAATAATCGAGATTCCTACAGAATCCGAACCTCTCATTGCACCTGGTTTTCTTAAGGTGACTTTAACCTTAGAAACAGGAAATTCTTTAAGAATGATTTTTGAGATATTCTCTGCAAGAGCCTCCACTAATTTAAATCTTGATTTTTGTACATACGCAGTCACTCTCTTGCCCACAAGTTTATAATTTAAAGCGTCTTCTATCTGGTCAGACTTTGCTGCTTTCTTATTATTAAAATCCATTTCTATATCTATAGAAATTAATTGCCTTACTTCTCTCTCCCACTGGAAGATTCCAATAATGCCCTCAACTTCTAAATTATTGATAAATACTTTATCCATTATTTAATTCTGAAAGTGGCCATCTTGGCTTAATGTCTAAATTCATATCTTGTTCCTTATCGTTCAAGTAAAAGCTTCCTGCAAAAGCAATCATTGCACCATTATCAGTGCATCTTTCTATTGGGGGAAAGAAAATTTTATTACCCTCGAGCCCATTGATCAGTTTTTCTCTGATAAATTTATTAGAAGCAACCCCGCCTCCAATAACCAATTCATTGAGTTCTGTTTCAAACAGTGCTTTTTTGGTTTTATTCAATAAAGTATCTGCTACGGCAGTCTGAAAAGAAGCTGCTATGTCTGCCTTTTGATTATCAGAGATCTGTTTAAACTTTTTGTACTCATAATAGACAGCTGTCTTGAGTCCGCTAAAGCTAAAGTCTAAATTATTTTTATTAGTCATCGGTCTAGGGAAGTTGAATGCTGAAGCATCTCCTTTTTTGGCTAATTCTTCTATTTTTGGACCTCCGGGGTAACCAAGTTCCAAAATCTTAGCGACCTTATCAAAAGCCTCCCCGACTGCATCATCCAAAGTTTGTCCAATTATTTCATAATCGCCTAAAGACTTCGAATTTATAAGCAAACAATGGCCTCCTGAAATCAATAATGTTAAAAAGGGAAAAGATGGGGCAGGAGATTCTAAAAGATTTATTAAAAGATGAGCTTCCATGTGGTGGATACCAATTGAAGGTTTTCCTAAGCTCAGAGCAATAGCTTTTGCAGCAGACGCCCCAATCAAAAGAGGCCCTCTTAATCCTGGTCCAGCTGTATAAGCTATTCCGTCAATCTCGCTTAGTAAATATCCAGATTCTTGAACTGTTAAGCGAATAAGAGGAATCAGCTTTTTAAGATGGTCTCTAGAAGCCAGCTCCGGCACTACACCTCCATACAGAGCATGCTTCGCAGCCTGACTATAAAGTTGCTCAGAAACAATGGTGTTCTTTTCAGTATCAAAGATAGCGACACCCGTTTCGTCACAAGATGTTTCAATTCCGAGTACTTTCATATGACTAGGGTAGCTATTCTGGTTGAAAATAAAAAAAAAGAAACACTTTCCAAATGAAAAATGGTTCTATAGAATTGCGCATCCGTAAAGGACATTTATGCCATCAATTAAAATAAGACCAAACGAATCATTTGATGTAGGGCTCAGGAAGTTCAAGAGAGCCTGTGAAAAAGCGGGTATCATTCCTGAAGTGAGAAAAAGAGAGTTTTATGAAAAACCAACCTCTGTTCTCAAACGTAAGAAAGCCGCTGCCGTTAAAAGAGAGCAAAAAAACCAAAGAAAAAATCGTTTAGGAAGACCTCCTAGATTTTAGTCACCAGCCTTATGGCAAACTCGATCAGACATCTCATCGAAGAGGCAGTCAAGACCTCAATGAGAGAGAGAAACAAAGAGAGAACATCTACTTTAAGAATGGCTCTTTCTGAAATCAAGAAAGAAGAGATTGATCGCAGAGTAGAATTGTCAGATGAAGAGACTACCAAGATAATACAAAGAATGATCAAACAGAGAAAAGAGTCTGCTGCTCAATTCTTTGAAGCAAAAAGAGATGAATTAGCCAATAAGGAAAATTCTGAAATATCAATCCTGCAAGTCTTTCTTCCGGAACAACTTAGCGAAGATGAGATTAAAGACATAGTCTTGAAAGCTATTGCAGAAACAGAAGCTCAAGACTCGCAAGATATGGGGAAGGTTATGGGTTTGCTAAAATCAAAGATCAAAGGAAATGCTGATATGGGAATTGTTAGCAGGCTAGTTAAAGAAAATCTTCAAGGCTAATCGCGTTCCAATTATGATTCTTCAAGTCTAGCTTCAACAGCTTTTACAGCTGCATACGTAGTCTGGTCAACTTCAATATTCACTATATCTTCATCTAAAACTTCAGATAAGTTTGTACCCTTGAGTGTCTCAGGTATCAGAAACACCGAAAAAGTCTCATCTCCTTTCTTGGCAACAGTCAGGCTGGCTCCATTAATAGAAACATATCCTTTATGAAATATATAATTAATCCATTCTTTGGGGCATGACATAACCAGTTCTATTTCATTTTCAGATTTAATAAGCTTTGATGACGCGGTACATGAAACATGACCCGATAAAACATGCCCTCCCACTTCATCTCCAAATTTTAAGGAACGTTCAAGATTAACTTTTGAGTTTTTTGATAAATTATTTAAGTTGGTAACCCTTAAGGTTTCAGGAATAACATCAAACATAACGTTAGCTTTAGAAAACTTTATGACAGTCAGACAAACACCATTTACAGCTATACTTGCTCCAATTTCAAGCTTCTCCAAAAATATCTCAGACGTATTTATTTCTAAAGAAATCCCTGAATCGGTTTCTTCTTTTTTAGAAATAATTCCTATTTCTTGTACTATTCCTGTAAACATTAAAGGCTTGTAAGGTAATTTTTAATTGTAGTAGCTTCTTCTTCTCTATCGGATAAATAGAAAAATTCTACCAACTGAGAAATTCTGGCGATTGACATAACATCGATACTGAAGTCATTAAGAATTATATCTCTGGCTAAGGCACCATGTAAAATTTCTTCTCTATCTAGAGCCACTAGACTTCCTACTACTGTACCTCCTTCACTGTTGATAGTATCTATAGACTGTTTAAGCGCGGTTCCTGCAGTAAGCACATCATCAACTATAAGAACTCTTTTATCTTTTAGTTCTCCAACTATCGATCCACCCTCTCCATGTGATTTCGCTTCCTTTCGATCGAAGGCAAAGGGGAAAGGTTTCGAAGATCTAAGATTAAGTATTGTCGAGATTGCTGACGCCAAAGGAATACCTTTATAGGCTGGTCCAAACATTAGATCAAATTCTAATCCACTTTCTAGAATTACATCTGCATAGAGCCCTGCCAACTCTCCAATGTGACCTTGATTAAAAAATGCTCCGACATTAAAGAAATAAGGGCTCTTCTTACCAGATTTTAAGGTGAAATCTCCAAGTAACAACGAGTCAGACTTTAGTGCTAACTCGAAGAAAATGTCCTCTTTTTTTTTCATAAATTTTAAAAAGTTTAATATTTTAAATATATTTCACCTACAATAAACTTTTTTTAATCATGGGCAAATTATTTGTAATCTCTGCACCGTCTGGCACAGGCAAGACTTCTCTAATACATGCCACCCTAGAGGACGAAAATGCAGAAAAAACTAAACTCGGTATTTCCTGCACAACACGGGAAAAAAGGGCTCAAGAGAAGAATAATGAATCGTATTTCTTTGTCTCTAATGAAGAATTTGAAGAAAAGATAAAGAATAATGAGTTTTTAGAATACGCTGAAGTTTTCGGTAATTTCTATGGAACTCCTAAAGAATGGGTTCTAGATTGCTTATCTAATAAAGAAAACGTAATTCTAGAGCTGGATATCCAAGGTGCGTTGCAAGTCAAAGAAACTTTTCCTGAAACAAAAACAGTCTTTATCATTCCACCTTCCTATAGTGATCTTTCTTCAAGACTTGAAAAAAGGGCTCAAGACACCGAAGAGGAAATCAAAAGAAGATTGATGGAAGCTAAAAAAGAAATATTCATAGGGCAGAGATTTGATCAAATTATTGTTAATGACGATTTCGAAATCGCTCTTCATGATCTAAAACAGTTTATATTCTCAGGAGATGCATTATCTCCAGAAAGAAAGGGTATTACTGATGATTCTTTAAATCTATTGCTGGATTGAATAAAGAGTTTGCTTTAGAATGCTGTCCCTCACAACCAAATGGTAGAATAATGGCTAGAATTACAGTAGAAGATTGTTTAGAAAAAGTATCAACTAGATATGAGTTGATAATACTTGCAGCAAAAAGAGCTAGGCAGCTCGCTACTGGAGGCAGACGCCCTACTCTTGATTGGGAAGGAGATAAACCTACAGTCATGGCATTGCGAGAGATCGAAGCCGGAACAGTCACTGTCGATAATGTCAATGATCTCAAAGTGGATATAGCAGACTTAGAACAAGAGTTTTCTGACGAATTATCAGCAGAAGACCTGCCACAATCCTAGGAAGTCTAAAAAAATTAGCAATAACCTCCGAAAACAGAGATACTTAATCTTTGTTTTATTATTGTTATGGAATCAATAGGCGCCTTATCTAAAAAACTTTCGGATTATCTAGATCCAAAAAAAGTAGACCAAGTTAACAAGGCTTATCACTTTGCCTGTGAAGCACATTCTGGTCAATTAAGATCAAGCGGAGATCCTTATGTTACCCACCCGATCGCAGTGGCTACGATATTAAGTTCTTTTAGAATGGATGAAGATAGCATAGCAGCGGCTATGCTTCATGATGTTATAGAAGATACAGGTATTCCAAAAAGCGTCATAGAAAAGAAATTTAATAAGGATGTTGCAGATCTTGTTGATGGAGTAAGTAAGTTAGATAAATTGACGATATCTAATCGGGCAACAGGCGAAGCTGAAAATTTACAAAAAATGGTTCTGGCTATGTCTAAAGACATCAGAGTCATAGTAGTTAAGCTTGCAGATAGACTTCATAATATGAGAACTCTGCTATACCTGAATAGAGAAAAACAGGTGAAGATAGCAAGAGAAACTTTAGAAATATATGCACCAATCGCTCACAGAATTGGGATGAATAATATCTATCGTGAACTAGAAGATTTAGCATTTAAAGTCTTATACCCTACTCGCTCCGAACGGCTTACTGCTGCTGTAAAAAAGAATCGAGGAGGTCAAAAGAAGACATTAGACAAGATTCAAAAAGAATTAAATAAGAAGCTTCTTGATCAGGGAATTCCAGCCTTAGTGGAAGGAAGGGAGAAACATGTCTACAGTATTTACAGAAAAATGAAGGAGAGAAAAAGATCATTTGAAGAGATCATGGATGTGTACGCTATAAAAATTATAGTTGATACTCCTGAAAACTGTTACAGAACACTAGGCCACATACATAACCTGTATAAGCCGGTAGAGGGTAGATTTAAGGATTATATAGCCATACCTAAGTCAAATGGTTATCAGTCCCTTCATACTGGCGTTGTGGGTCTAAGAGGTTTTCCGGTTGAAGTGCAAGTGAAGACGCAAGAAATGAATGATATGGCAGAAAATGGAATTGCGTCGCACTGGCTATATAAGTCAGGCAATCAATCTGATACAAGTCCACAGGTTAGAGCCAGAAGATGGGTTGCGGGCTTACTGGAGATGAGAGAAAACTTTGAATCAACAGAAGAATTTATAGAATCGGTCAAAACAGATATATTTCCAGATGAGATCTATGTTTTACACCTCGTGGCGAAATTATTGAAATGTCTGGAGGTTCTACTGCTGTAGATTTTGCCTATGCAGTTCATACTGATATCGGTCACCATTGTAGAGCTTGCAGGATTAATAGGAGACTAGCGCCATTGAGTGTTCCTCTTGAAAGCGGCCAGACAATTGAAATAATAACTGAAAAAGTGCCACAGACTTCTCCTGCTTGGCTCAACTTTGCAGTAACGCCAAGAGCAAGGAATAGTATCCGTCATTATCTTAGTAACTTAAAAACATCCGAAGCAAGAAAATTTGGAAAGACTTTACTTGATCAATCTTTAGGAAATATGGATATTAAGCTTAGAGATATAGATAAATTGGAACTCAGAAGAGTGCTAAATAATATTGGAGTTAGGAGCCTCAATAGATTACTTGAAGAAATAGGCCTGGGCCTAAGAGTAGGCAATATTGTTGCCCAGCAATTCATAGGCTTTCTTAAAGAGAATAAAGAAATCACATCAAAAAATATAGTGCCGTTAGAAATAACGGGCTCTGAGGGCCTTATAGTCAATTATGCTCCTTGCTGCAAACCCATTCCTGGAGATTCCGTCATTGGTCACTTTACTGCTGAGCGTGGGCTAGTTGTTCATCAAGAAAGGTGTAAAAATATTCTTTCGGTGAGGGAAGATCCACAACAATGTTTTCCAGTAAATTGGGGCGAGTCATCAGGCAAAGTATTTACGGCTGAGATCAAGGTAATTGCAAGAGATGAGCCTGGGCTTTTAGCTAATTTGGCCTCTGCGATAACAAGCCAAGAAACTAATATTAGCTCTATCCAGACTACTGAGATTAATACCGGAATGCATGAGTTCGTTTTACATCTGGAAGTATCTGATAGACTGCACTTATCTAGAATTTTAAAGAAAATAAGATCATTAAAGAGCCTGGTATCTGTTACCAGAATACATGATCACGAAATGAGACAAGCTAAAGCATTACATTGATTATGAAAAAAAAGATCCAAACAAATAAAGCTCCCGCTGCAATCGGACCCTACTCTCAAGGTATAGAAACGGAGACCTTAATCTTCTTATCTGGTCAAATTCCCCTCAATCCAGATTCAATGGAGCTTGTTGAAGGAGATGAAAATCAAATCCGACAAGTATTTAAAAATGTACAAGCTCTTTGTGAAGAAGCGGGCCTTGATTTAAACCATATTGTTAAACTAAATGTTTCTCTTCAAGATCTTGCATTGTTCAATTTAGTAAATGAAATTATGAAAGAACTATTTACTGAACCTTATCCTGCAAGAGCAGCCCTTCAAGTGGCTAAATTACCTTTAAATTCTTCCATTGAGGTTGAAGCTATCCTTGCCAAATCAAAATAAAAATCAATGACTGAAGAATCTAAAGATCTTCACTCAATTCAAAATTTAAAAGGTGTAGGACCAAAAGGTGCCTCTTCACTTAATAATCTAGGTATATTTTCAATTCCTGATGCCGCATTCCACTTACCTTTTCGCTATGAAGATAGAAGTTTTATTACTCCAATAAGCGAAGCAAACTATCAGACCAATATTCTCATTGAGGGCGAGATTATGAAGTCTACTGTAGTCTTTAGGGGTAGAAGAATGCTCTTTTCTGAAATTTATGACGGTACAGGCAGGATTACAATGAGAATGTTTAATTTTGCCATGGCTCAGCATAAAGCTCTTGAAACTGGGAAAATGATTAGATGCTTTGGCGTAATTACGCCAGGGCCTAATGGGAAACAAATGATTCATCCTCAATATCAAGTATTTGAAAAAGATGATGTTATTGAGATAGATAAAAATCTTACTCCTATTTATCCTACTACTTCTGGACTTCAGCAAAATAAATTAAAAAAAATTATTGAAAGTTCCTTAGATTTTTGCGATCAAAATAATCTCCTAAAAGAAGAGTCCAAGGATAAAAATTATTCGGAATATGGAAATCTACTCGAAACATTAAAATTTCTTCACAAACCTCCCGTTGAAACAAATTTAAATGAACTAATTGAAGGGAAACATCCCGCACAAAAATCTTTAATTAAGGAAGAATTAATAGCCCATATGCTTTGTGCCGGTATTTTAAAAAATGAATTAGAAGGAAGAAGAGGACCTTCTATGAAAGGTGAATCCAAACATGAAGATGATTTTCTTAATGCACTGCCTTTTGATCTTACCAATGCACAACAAAAAGTTTGGAAAGAAATTAGCAGTGATTTGATGGCTGAAGTTCCAATGAGAAGGCTACTTCAAGGTGATGTTGGATCTGGAAAAACACTTGTAGGTGCGCTGGCTGCGCTGCATGCTGAGTCGAATGGCTGGCAGACTGCCCTTTTGTGCCCTACAGAAATTTTAGCAGAGCAACATTACAACTCATTTAAAGATTGGTTTGAGAAAATAGGTCTAAACGTAAAAATTCTTACGGGTTCTACTAAGGCTAAAGAGAGGAAAGTGCTCATCACAGATCTTGCCTCAGGAGAAATCGACATACTGATTGGAACTCATGCAATCTTTCAACTAGGAGTTGAATTTAAGAACCTAGGTCTTACTGTTATAGATGAACAGCATAGATTTGGAGTCCATCAAAGATTTTCTATGTTAGAAAAGGGAGGAGCAGATAATCAAAGTCCACATCAACTGATCATGACAGCAACACCTATACCAAGAACACTGGCTATGACGGTTTATGGCTCCTTAGAAACCTCTATTATCGACGAACTTCCACCTGGAAGAAATCCAGTCAAGACATCTTCAAGACCAGACTCTTTTAGAGATAAAGTTATTAAAAGAGTAGAAGAAGTCTGCTTAACCGATAAGAGGGCTTATTGGGTTTGTACTTTAATTGAAGACTCTGATGAACTTGAAGCTCAATCTGCAGAAGAGCTATTTAAAGAAATTTCAAACTCTCTTCCTAAACTAAAAGTTGGACTTGTGCACGGAAGGCTTAAAAAAGAAAAAAAGGACTCTGTCATAGATCAATTCAGAAAAGGTTCTATACAACTGCTAGTTTGCACGACGGTTATTGAAGTCGGTGTCGATGTTCCTGAAGCAACTTTGATGATCATTGAAAACCCCGAAAGATTAGGACTATCTCAACTCCATCAATTAAGAGGAAGAGTTGGCAGAAAAGCAAACACAGAGTCGCATTGTCTTTTGCTTTATAAAGAACCCCTTTCTGTTTTAGCACAAGAAAGAATAAAAACTATGGAAGCTACTAATGATGGTTTTCAAATAGCAGAAAAAGATCTTGAGCTTAGAGGTGCGGGTGATATCTATGGACTAAGACAGTCGGGTCTGATGGATTTGAAGATTGCCAATCCTATAAGAGATTCAGATTTGTTAGTGGATGCACAAAAAGAAGCTCTCGAAATAGGCAAAAATGAAATTGAATTTGCTAAGACTATCGTAGATAGGTGGATTGGCAATAGAGTAGACTACTCAGATTCTTAAGAGCTTATTTCCAACAAATAGAACTTTCTGGATGGGGCCGGATAACCCTCAATTGTAAGCGATGGATCATCTGGCTTTAATGCTGCTTCAAAAGACTTAAAGGGCATCCATCGTGTTTTTCTCTGCTCGAGATGATTAGTGAAAATACTTTCAGTTTCCATAACCAAGCTCAATCCAAGCTCATCAAATATTGCCTTACAACCTTTATCGCTATGTACAAAGTGGACATTTGGCATTGAGGCGTACCTGTCACTGGGTTCTAATGCAAAATCATATTCCTCCGGGGCAACAATAGTCTCAATAATAATTTGCCCATTCAGTTTTAAAAATTCCTTTAATGTCTTTAAGTGTTCTTTTGGATTTCTTTGATGATACAAAAGACCCATACTAAAAATACAATCAAACTTTGTTTCCTTAATTCCTGAATCTTCTAGCCTCTCAGGAATCATTTTGATTTGAAGAGGGCCAATTAGCTTATTGATAGCTAAAAATTGCGAGAGATGCATAAGGTTTGGTTCCAAGCATAGAACCTGATTAGCCCCCATGCCTAACATTCTGAATGCATAGTAGCCATTTCCTGATCCGACATCTAATATTGACTTACCGGCTAAATCGATTCCAAGCGACTGGAATCTTCTCCATTTCATATCAGAGTTCCACTCGCTATCGACAAGAAGCTGATTGATACGAAACGGGCCTTTTCTCCAAGGAAGAAATTGAAGCAATATGCTTTCTATTTGGTCAATATCTTGACTATCGTCGTCCACTCCTACTTCGTTGACCAAATCGATTGCAGATGACTGCAATAAGGGCAGACTATCCAATAAATCTAGCCATAAGTTTATTCTCTTATCTTTTTTATCTCCAAATGGATTAATAGAGTAAACACTTAATAAATCATCAATTTCTTGTGAGATGAACATTTTTATTTTATAAACTTGTAAGTTCTGAAGTTCAAATTAGAAAGTATCTTTTCCACTCTAGAGAATCCAGAATTTGTAGCTCTTTTGATATGATCATTCTCTCTTTCTGTTATTAGCACACCATCTAAAGAGTCTCTTTTGCTCGCAATCTCCATATCAGAATAACCATTAGCTGATTTGAATCTATGATGTGTTTTAAATACACGATTTGTTTCGAATTTATTATCAAAATGAATCTTTTCAGACAGTATTAATATGCCTCCAGGCAATAATGACTTAAAAATTTTATTAAAAAGATTATCCCTTTGATCAAGATCAAGGAATTGGATGACATAATTAATAACCACTACAGAAGCGTTCTCAAGATTACTATGCATGATGTCTTCAGTCTTAAATTCTATATGTTTAGAATCAATTTGAGTTTTAAATCTTTTCTTACATTCATTAATCATCGCCTCAGAATTATCAATCGCAATTACGTGAGACGACTTAGCTCCACTTAAAATAGCAGCACTAGAAGCTCCTAGAGAACAGCCTATATCATAGCAATTTGTATTCTTTTGATAGTGCTGTTGACTCAAATATTTGATTATATTCAGACTAGTTCTATAACCCGGCACAGATCGATCAATCATATCTTCAAAAACTTCAGTGACTTCTTGATTGAAACTGAATGGTAAACCGCTTAAATTACCGTCTTCAAAAATATTATCCTGCTTTCCCATAAGACCCATTGTAAAATCTAAATATAAAATATGTCTAATTACTCACTTAAATCTCCAGAAACTTCTCAGGAATGGGAAGACTATCTTTTGTTTAGATGGGAAATCTTAAGAAAACCTTTGGGGATGTCTCAGGAGTCTCTAGCAGACTCGATCGAAGAAGAAAGTTTTCACGTCATGGGGATCGATAACCAAAATGAAGTGATAGCTTCTGGAAGAATACATTTTAATACAGATTCAGAAGCACAAATACGTTACATGGCGGTTAAAGATAGCTTTAAACGGATGGGTATAGGCTCGGAAATTGTCAGCTTACTAGAAGACCATGCATTATCAAAAGGAGCAGAAACTGTTGTGCTGAATGCTAGAGAAAAAGCTATAAAATTTTATACGAGGCTCGGGTATGAAGAGCTAGGCCCGTATACTTCTGATACGGGCATACCTCATAAAACTATGAAGAAATTGTTAACTTCTAAAGAAGAGGTGCAATAACCAAACTAACAATGGCCATTACGTTGATCAAGATATTCATAGACGGTCCAGATGTATCCTTGAAAGGATCTCCTACTGTATCGCCAACAACAGCTGCAGTATGAGTGTCCGTTCCTTTTCCACCTAAGTTACCTTTTTCAATATACTTCTTAGCATTATCCCAAGCACCGCCGGCATTAGCCATAAAGAGTGCCATTAGGACGCAGACTAAAAGCCCACCAGCTAACATTCCTCCAAGAGCTTCAGCACCAATTCCAAGTCCTACTAAAGGAGGAGCGGAAACAGCGATAACACCAGGAAGGAGCATTTTTTTAAGAGCAGCAGCGGTAGCAATATCAACACATTTCTCTGTATCAGGCTCAGCAGTACCTTCTAGTAACCCAGGAATTTCTCTGAACTGTCTTCTGATTTCATTAATCATTTCAAATGCTGCATCGCCTACGGCTGTCATCGTTATAGATGCTATAAGGAAAGGTATAGCCCCTCCTATAAAGATACCGATCAGAACAATAGGATCAGATAAAAGTAATTCTAATGGCTCTGATCTATTAGCAGATACTGTAGAAACAAAAGCTGAAATAATCGCTAGTGCAGCTAAAGCAGCTGCTCCTATCGCAAAACCTTTACCGATCGCAGCAGTAGTATTGCCTTGCTCATCTAGCTCATCAGTAATTACTCGAGTTTCAGCTGGCATACCTGCCATTTCTGCTATTCCCCCAGCATTATCTGCAACAGGACCATATGCATCAATGGCCATGGTTATGCCTACAGTTGAAAGCATTCCTACAGCCGCAATACCCACACCATATAAACCGGTGAGTTGAGTAGAGAGATAAATAATTACAATGATACAAGCAACAGGAAGAACAACAGACTGCATACCTACCGAAAGTCCTGTAATCATTACCGTTGCAGGACCTGTTTGACCTGATTCAGCTATTTTAATTACTGGGGTGGAGCCTGTGTAATATTCTGTAATTAGACCAATTGCTATGCCACCTACGGAACCGCAAACTACAGCAAGCCATACATCTACACCGTTAGCGCCAACTAAGGCAGTTGTTAAGAAATAAGCAGCAATTACAAAAATGAATGGTGCTCCCATTGTTCCCCATCTCATCGCATTTGCAGGCGAAGATTTAGAAAATAATCTAACAATAATTATTCCTAAAATGGATGCTATCAGGCCTATTGACGCTAGAGCAAGCGGCAAAAACATCATGCCTTCTTTTTGCGCTTGAGAAAATTCAGAGGTAATAAGGTAAGTTGATGCGATTGCTATACAAGCAACCATTGAACCACAATATGATTCGAAAATATCTGAACCCATCCCTGCAATATCTCCAACATTATCACCAACATTGTCAGCTATAACACCAGGGTTTCTAGGATCATCTTCAGGTATCCCTGCTTCGAGTTTACCTACTAAATCAGCACCTACATCAGCACTTTTAGTATAGATCCCACCACCTACTCTAGAAAAAAGAGCAACTATAGAGGCGCCCATTGCAAACCCTTCAATAGAGTGCGCATCTCCACTGAGGATATAAAACATACTCCCTAGACCAATTAATCCCAGAGAAGCAACACAAAGACCCATGATAGAGCCGCCATAAAAAGCTACAGATAGAGCAGCCTCTGCACCTGATTGAGAAGCAGCTGTTGCAGTTCTAACATTAGCTTTTGTTGCTGCATACATACCAATCCAACCTGCGATTGATGAAGATAATGCTCCTGCAAGGACTGCTAATGCTGTGCCTTCTCCAAGGGAAAACCAAACCAAAATAATTACTACAAGTGCAAATATACTCAGGTAGGTGTATTCAGTTTTCATAAAGGTCATTGCACCTAGATGAATCTGATCACCAATTTTCTTTACTTTTTCATCACCTTCAGGAAATCTAGTGACAACAATATAAATACCCAAGGCAACTATCAATCCGAAGACTCCTAGTAATGGCGGGATTATAAGATAACTTTCTAACATTTTTTCTCCTCAGAAATACTGTAATTCTTATTATTAAGCGCGGAATTCTAACGGAATAGGGCTTTAATTTAAATATTAATTTTCTGAATGAAAGGTCTCAGAATTAAATTCGTCTTCAGATTTCGCTACAACACAAGAGACCATGGCGTCTCCACATACATTTACCGCAGTCCTAGTCATATCCAATAGCCTATCTACACCTATAATTAATGCTATACCTTCAACTGGTAGACCGACTTGCTCAAGAACCATAGCCAACATAATCAAGCCAACGCCGGGTACGCCGGCAGTTCCAATAGAGGCCAAGGTTGCTGTAAGAATGACCATCAAATAATCAACCATAGTTAGGTCAATGTTATAAGCCTGAGAAATAAAGACAGTAGCAATACCTTGCATAATCGCAGTTCCATCCATATTGATGGTGGCACCAAGCGGAACTGTAAAAGAACCTATAGATGAATTGACGCCTAGTTTGTTCTTAACTGTATCGAGCGTTATTGGCATAGTCGCACTACTAGAAGATGTACTGAAAGCAAATATTGCTAATGATCTAACTTTCATAAAGAATTTGAGAGGGCTTAACTGAGCTAAGAGATATAAAAGACTTCCATAAGTAAAGAATGCATGAAAAATTAAAACAAAGACTAACAAAAAGAAGTATTTAGCTAAATCACCGATCATACTAAAACCTTGAACTGCAAAAAGGGAGAAAAGCAGAGCGAATATTCCATATGGTGCAAGTTCAATAAGCATTTTAACTAAACTTAAAATGACATTATTGATGGTTTCAAAAGAAGCCTTCAATGCATCTCCAGAAGAACCGAGGCTTTTCAATGCAATTCCGAATAGTAGAGAAAATACAATAATCTGCAGCATATTCCCCTCTGCCATAGCTGCAACAGGATTCGTTGGAAAGATATTAATCAGGACTTCTTTTAAAGAAGGCGCTTCAGTTGATTGAAATGCAGTCGGTAAGGCAAGATCCACACCAACACCAGGCTGAAATAATAAAGCAAAGGTAAGAGCGATAGAAATGGCTATTGCTGTTGTCAAAAGGTATAAAGATAAAGTCTTTAAGCTAATCGTTCCAATTCTCGAACTTGATGAGATCGATACAACTCCGCATACAAGGGAGAAGAACACTAAGGGAACTATGACCAACCTCAAAGAGGCTATAAAGATTTGGCCAATAACATCCAAAAGACCTTCGGTAAAAAAACTGATCAGTACTAATTGACCTATTTCGCCCAAATAACCCGCATCATTAATAACCTTAAGAAGAATACCTCCGCTCATAGCCAAAACCATGGAGAGAACGATTCTAGAAGTTAAGCTCATAAATTAATCTATTTCTACCATTTCGAAATCCTCTTTACCAACCCCACAATCTGGACAAATCCAATCTTCAGGAACATCTTCCCACTTAGTTCCGGGTTCAATACCATCTTCTGGCCAACCCTCTTCTTCATCATAAATTAGTCCACATACAATACATTCCCACTTTTTCAATGCATACTCCTTCTTCAAAAAATTACATTCTAACTCAACTTTATTATGAACTTAGACTAAAGTAGCACTCTTCCCGAGAAGTATTAACCACTAATGTTAAAAACACACAAAATTTTTAGTTTTTTTAGACTGATGAGGGCAGACAAGCCCATAGGAACGACGCTTTTATTATGGCCAACACTATCATCCTTCTTTATTTTGACTGCTGGCAATCCTGATTTATTTCTTATGTCTTTATTTGTGCTGGGGACTTTCTTTATGCGTTCTGCTGGTTGTGTAATCAATGACTATTTTGATAGAAATTTTGACGGAAAGGTAACCCGAACGAAAAACAGACCTCTAGTAATTGGTGAGATTAGTGAAAAAGAGGCTCTAATATTATTCTTTTTCTTACTTTTATTATCTTCAAGCTTGTTGCTATGGATGAACTATCTTACCTTCCTCATGGCATTAATTGGATTAATGCTTGCTATCATCTATCCACTCACTAAAAGATTTTTTTCAATTCCACAGATTTTCCTAGGATTAGCATTTTCTTGGGGAATAATTATGGTCTCAACTGCAGAGTTGAATGAGGTCACTGAAATCAGTTTATTATTATTTGCCTCATGTTTTTTTTGGATAATGGCATATGACACAGCATATGCTCTTTGCGATAAAGAAGACGATCTTGGAATCGGAATCAATTCTTCCGCAATTTTATTTGGTGAAAATGTACGCTTCTTTTTCTATGCATTCCACATAATATCCCTCTCAGTTTTAATCTTAGTGTCATACATGCTGAATTTTCACTTTAGTTTTTATATCTTTGCTTTAATCAGTTTGCTTTTAGCTCTTTATCAAGGCTTTCTAATAAAGGATCAAGATCACCTGAAGTGTTTAAAGGCCTTCAAGAACAATAACTGGCTTGGCTTGTCTATTTTTTTGGGTTCAATAGCAGGTGTTTCCCTGTGAAAGTTGCATTTCTTGATTCCATTGAAAAAATCTCAAAAGAAGATTGGGATGGGAAGCTAAACAATAAATATCCCTTCTTGAAATATGAATTCTTAAAATGTCTTGAGACAACAAACTGTGTTTCATCTGATCAAGGATGGCAGCCCATTCATGCTGTGGTTACTGAGGAAGATCGGATTATTGCCGTAATGCCTTTGTATATAAAAACAGACTCTCAAGGAGAGTTTATATTTGATTGGTCTTGGGCTGATGCTTTTTATAGAAATGGCTTGGAATATTATCCAAAGCTAGTCTGTTCTATACCATTCACTCCAGCTAGCGGTCCGAGGATATTAATTTCAGATCAGACTAAGGAAGATGAGGTAATAAAAATTATTAGTAAGTCTCTGCAAGATCTTGCAGAAGATCAAAATTTTTCAAGTGTGCATATCTTACTTGCAGAAAAGGATGAGATTACTAAATTTTCTCAAGAAGACTTTAGTTTAAGAACAAGCTACTCATTCCACTGGTTCAATAAAGAGTATGAAGACTTTGATTCTTTTTTACAGGACATGACTTCCAGACAAAGAAAAAATATCAGAAAAGAAAGAGATAAGATTTCTAAGCAAGGCGTAACTCTTAGCAGAATCAAAGGTGAAGATATTACAATTAAAATGATCGAAACTTTCTATCAGTTTTATCAAGTCACCTATCTAAAAAGAGGCATGAGGGGTTACTTAAATTTTGAATTTTTTAAAGCGATTGTAGAGTGTGTTCCCGAGTCAATTATGCTGGTATTGGCAAAGAACATTGATGGAAATTTTGTAGCTGGTGCTTTAAACTTTTATGATGACAAGAAGCTTTATGGGCGTTACTGGGGCTGTTTAGAGGAATATGATTCTCTCCACTTTGAAACTTGCTACTATCAAGGTATAGAATTTTGTCTAGAGAAAAGCCTTCATTCTTTTGACCCTGGAGTGCAAGGAGAGCATAAAATAAAGCGCGGATTTTGCCCCATAGAAACTTATTCTGCTCATTGGATTAAAGATATCAGATTTAAAGAAGCAATAGATGATTTTTTAGAAAGAGAAAGAGCTCATATCCTAGAATACAATCAAGACAGAAAATCTATGTTACCTTTCAAGGAAGAAGTTACTACTGAGATATATGACAGATTATAAGTTGTTAAATGAAAAGACTCTTCAGGAAGGGTTTTCATTTCTTGCAAAGAAAGAACCGAAATTTAAAAAAATTCTTGAAGAAAAAGATTACAAGATCAATCCCTTTAATAAGAAAGAGGGGTTTGAAGGCCTAATAAGTTTAATAGTCGAACAACAATTATCAGTTGCGTCTGCGAATGCTATCTTTGGAAGAATAAAATTATTGGTTAAACCATTTAAGCCTAGCGCCTTCTTGCAAATTGATCCGGTTAAATTAAAGGAAGCTGGCTTAAGTAAACAAAAGATTGATTATTGTTCAGGTATTGCAACCCTAATTATAAATAAAGAATTAGATCTTAATGGACTCTCGAAGAAGGCAGATTCGGAAGTCATTAAAGAATTAGTCAAAGTGAGAGGTATTGGAGAATGGACTGCTCAATGTTATTTGATGGCATGTTTAAAAAGACTCGATGGTTGGCCATCATCAGATTTAGGATTAATTGTTGCTATTCAGAGACTGAATGGTCTTAAAGATAGACCAGATTATTTGACAATAGAAAAAATTTCAGAACCTTGGTCTCCCTATAGAACCTTAGCTGCGTTAATATTATGGTCTACTTATGATAAAGAATAAGGCAATTATATCGAAGAATAGTCAAAGAGGGCTCAACCAGCTTTTGCGACTATATGAAAGAAACTATCAAAAACTGATTGGTTTTTTTCCTCTCAATAAAACAGAAAATAAAATTCATTATCTAATTCCTGAAGGGCCTCTTAACTACGAAATCCGTATTACTTGTAAGAGACTTTCCAGCCACACTTCTATAATAGATATAAAGAAATCAAAATCATTTTCATTAATGCAAGATACTAGAATTGAAATATTCATTTATCATGACGCAAAAATGGCCGAAGTCAGAAAGTTTAATGATAAAAAACAATTTTGGTTAAGGAATAAGTATCCAAATAAAAATATGTTAAGTCGGGATGAAAAGTTCCAATGGAATTATTTTCTTGAAGAATTCTTAACGCACACCAAGAAACATGGCCTAAGTATATTAAAAAATGCTCTATAACAGTGCATTTGCACTTAATTAGTACTTTTAATATATAAAACTTCTATTTTTTGCACAGTAAATGTTCTTTTCTGAGTTTTTGCATGATAAAATCTATGCAGTTAAATTATGAATGGAGAAACTAAATGACAAAATATGAATATATATGGCTAGATGGATATGAACCTGAAGCTAATCTAAGAAGTAAAGTTAAAGTCACTGACGGGGAACCGCCAGCTTGGTCCTTTGATGGCTCTTCAACTATGCAAGCTGAAGGTGGAAGTTCAGATTGTATCTTAGTACCAGTAGAGCAATATGAGAATCCAACAAATGAAGGGTCTCTGGTAATGTGCCAAGTCGAAACTGGTGAACATGAAACTCATCCCTCTAATTCTAGAGCTGCTGCAGAAGCTGTAGTGACTGACGAATGGTGGTTTGGCTTTGAGCAAGAGTATTTCTTGACTGATAAAGATGGAACTATTCTTGGATGGGAAGATGGAACTCCTAGCAGACCTCAAGGAGAATATTACTGCGCCGTTGGAGCTGGTAATGTTGTGGGAAGAGAAATAAGTGATGCGCACTTGGATGCATGCTTGGACGCTGGCATTGAACTAACCGGAACTAATGCAGAGGTTGCTCTTGGGCAGTGGGAATACCAATGTCTAGGTAAGGGAATCAAAGCAGGTGATGATCTTTGGGTTAGCAGATATTTATTACATAAAGTAGCTGAAGAATTTGGTGTTTCAGTTAATTTCCATCCTAAACCTAAATCAGGTGATTGGAATGGATCTGGAATGCATGCTAACTTCTCTAACGAAGCTATGAGAACTGCAGGGTCAGAAGAACTATTCAATTCAATGTGTGAAAAGCTTGGAGCTGTTCACAATGAAGGAATTGCTCTATACGGATCAGACAATGATATGAGGCTGACCGGACTACACGAAACTCAGAGCATAGACCAATTTTCTTATGGTGTAAGTGATAGAGGCGCAAGCATTAGAATTCCTATCTATACAGTAGAGCATAATTGGAATGGTTATCTTGAAGATAGAAGACCTGCTTCAAACGCTGATCCATACAAAATCATAGCTCACCTAGTAGGAACCTTAAATTCATAATTAACTTTGATAGGCAATCCGGAGATTCTATCTCCGGATATCTATTAAGAGTAACTTGAATCAATCTCTTCTTTCTGAACTCAATACGGGTATTGTCATTCTAGACACTGCCTTAAGAGTTAAATTTATAAATGCTTCTGCCCTAACAATTCTGGACACTACAGAAAAAATGTCTGTGGGCCAGAAGATAGATCAACTTTTTTATGAAGATCCAGAGAGTTTTGAGGCTTTCAATGAATCTATCGAACAAAAAAGAAGCTTCACGAAAACAGATGCGGTTTTGAATTTAAAAAAAGGCAGTAAGGTTTTATGTACATATATTGCCCACCCATTAAGAGATAATGATGAAAATGGATTACTTCTTGAGATAATAAATAAAGAGGCATCTTCTGAGCTTATTGAAAGATATAGGATGAGAGCAAACCAACAAATTTCTCAAGACTTCGTTAGACAACTAGCGCATGAAATTAAGAATCCTCTCAGCGGAATAAGAGGATCTGCCCAGCTCCTGAGTAATAAACTCAATACTCAAGAACTTAAAGAATATACTGATATTGTAATTAAACAGACTGATAGACTTACATCATTGGTTGATAATATTCTCGGACCAAATAAGAAGCCTGATTTCCAATATCAAAACATTCATTATCCAATTGAGAACGTTTTAAATCTTATAGAAAACGAATCAGGATACAAAAATATTAAAGTATCTAAAGATTTTGATCCGAGCATTCCCGACTTATATATAGATAGTTATTTAATAGAAAATAGCATTTTAAATCTTACCAAGAATGCCCGCGATGCTTTAATGGACTCTGCAACCTCATCACCAGAAATTAATATTATTACAAGAATTTCGCACGGAGAAATTATTGATGGAGAAAAAAATTCAACAGTTTGCAAGATATCAGTAGTAGATAATGGCCCTGGAATTCAAGAAGAAATCAAAGACTCAATTTTCTTTCCAATGATTACAGGTAAAGATAAGGGTACCGGCCTAGGTCTATCTATTACTCAAGGAATTATCTCTCAGCATAAAGGTAATATTCATTTCACAAGCGAACCTAATCGAACTGAATTCTTTATAAATATCCCTATTAATGCACATAAAGAACTAGACTTAAAGATTGTAAATGGATAAAAGTATTTGGGTTGTAGATGATGATGAGTCTATCCGTTGGGTACTTGAAAAGGGCCTAGGAGAGAGTGGCATGGATGTTCAAACATTCGATTCTGCCAATAAAGTTATTAAAAAACTAGAAACAGAAAGCCCTCAACTGATACTAACTGACATAAGAATGCCAGGGCCAAGTGGAATAGATCTGCTTGATAAAGTTAAAGAACTTCGTCCTGAAATACCTGTAATTATCATGACCGCTCATTCAGATCTTGAAAGTGCGGTGGAGTCTTATGAGCATGGAGCATGGGAGTACCTCCCCAAGCCCTTCGATATTGAAGAGGCAGTATCCATGATTAAAAGGGCAACTGCTACAGAAGATACTGATAAAGAAGATATTACTGACACTCAAGCTGAAGTCATTGGTGAAGCCCCCGCTATGCAAGAAGTCTTTAGGGCTATTGGTAAACTTTCAAATTCCAATTCAACGGTTTTACTTGTTGGAGAATCGGGAACTGGGAAGGAACTAGTTGCAAGAGCTCTTTTTCAACATAGCCCAAGGAAAGATAAATCCTTCATCGCCCTCAATATGGGTGATATTCCAAAAGAGCTTTTAGAGGCTGAACTTTTTGGTCATGAGAAAGGTGCTTTTACTGGAGCAGATGAAAAAAGAATTGGAAGATTCGAACAAGCAAATGGCGGAACCTTATTTCTAGATGAAATAGGTGATATGCAATTAGAAACTCAGACAAGATTGTTAAGAGTTTTGTCTAATGGAGAATTTTATAGAGTTGGAGGCAGAGAGCCAATAAAAGTAGATGTGAGAATAATTACCGCCACGCATCAGAATATAGAAGATCTTGTGAAAGCAGGAAGTTTTCGTGAAGACCTTTTTCATAGACTCAATGTAATAAAGCTTTCTCTACCGAAACTCTGCGAAAGAAAAGAAGACATACCTGCGCTGGTTAAACATTTTTTTCAGGATGTTTCGGATGAACTCAAAGAGGAAAAAAAATATCTTTCAGCTGAAGTTGAAGAATATTTTATGACTCTTTCTTGGCCTGGGAATGTAAGACAACTTGAAAATACTTGCAGATGGTTAACGGTCATGTCCCCAACAAGAGAGATTAAGCTTGAAGATTTACCTGATGACCTTAAAGTAGAAAATGTAGAAAATTTAAATGATTGGGCCAAAGTACTTCGGTCATGGTCTGAGAATTACCTTGCGAAAGGGAATAATAATTTACTAGAAGAGGCCATACCTGAGTTCGAAAGAACAATCATTAAAGTGGCACTGAAGAAGACAATGGGACGGAAGAAGGAAGCTGCAGAATTACTGGGATGGGGACGTAACACCCTTACAAGAAAGATTAAAGAGCTCGGTATAGATAATTAATTCTTTACTAAGGGCATGCCGCTCTGAACCCAATTCATAATTCCACCGGATAAAACATTAATATTCGTATATCCCTGCTTCATTAAATCTCCAGCTGCCTTAGAGGAATTAGTGCCTGTACTACAAATTAATATCACACAATCTTCTTCTGTTGCCTTAAAAAGAGAATCCCCTTTTACTAAACTACTTGGCTGGATATTAAGAGCCCCTGCAATTGAACCTGCTCCATATTCCGCTGAACTTCTGAGATCATAAACAAGAGGGTCGCCTTTATTAATGAGCCTTGTCATCTCGGAGGTATCTAATTTTGTACCGCCTTTTCGTCTTTCATAAATAATTAGAATTACAATAAAGGATAAGAGAACTAGTACAGCTAAAAAATTGTCACCTAAAAATACCAGGAATTTATTCATATCCGGACAGGATTATATAGATTACTAAGTTAAAATATAAAAAACTTTTAATAATATGAAGAAATCAAATCTAGTTCTTGTGAGACATGGCCAAAGCGAATGGAATAAAAAAAATTTATTTACAGGTTGGAAAGATCCTAAATTAACTGAACTAGGAATTGAAGAGGCTATAACGGCGGGCAATTTATTAAAGTTAAGAAATATTGAATTCGATATCATGTTTACTTCAGACTTGTTTAGAGCACAAGAAACTGGACGCTTGATACTTGAACAAATGGATCAGAGTTCTATTCTGACAATAAAAGATCAATGCCTAAATGAAAGAAACTATGGCGAATTAGCTGGACTCAATAAGGATGATGCTCGAAAGAAGTGGGGCGAGGAGCAAGTTCATATTTGGAGAAGATCTTTTGATATACCTCCGCCTGGAGGGGAAAGTTTAAAAAATACTGCAGAAAGGGTTCTTCCTTACTTTGAAACAGAGATAATGCCTAAGGTAAAAGATGGATTGAATATTCTTGTGGCTGCTCATGGGAATTCGTTAAGGGCGCTCGTAATGGAATTAGAATCAATTAGCTCGGAAGATATTGTAAAACTAGAGATAGCTACAGGAGATCCATTGACTTATGAATGTTCAGAAGGAAAAATTGAAAGGGCCAACTAGAATCTAACTTCTATACCCGAGGCACGCATAGCCTCTTTTGCTTCTTTGATTGTATATTCTGAAAAGTGAAAGATACTTGCTGCCAAAACAGCCTCAGCTCCACCTACTTTTATACCATCAATTAAATGATCAAGATTACCTACCCCTCCGGAAGCGATCACAGGAAGAGATATTCCATTCGCAACCCGAAATACTAAATCATTATCAAAGCCCTCTTTTGTGCCATCTCTATCCATACTAGTCAGTAAAATCTCACCGGCACCATAGTCTGCAACTTGTTGGGTCCATCCTAAAACATCCATGCCGGTTCTATTCCTGCCACCGTAAGTCACTACTTCCCAAAAATCTTTTGATTTGCTGGATGCTTTAGCATCAACAGCTACAACAATGCACTGAGATCCAAACTTGTCTGCAGCTTCTTTAACAAAATCAGGATTTTCTACCGCAGATGTATTAATACTGACTTTATCTGCCCCTGATCTCAGCAACCTTTTGATATCATCTATGCTTCTGACGCCACCTCCAACGGTTAGCGGTATGAAAACCTGGCTTGCTATGCTTTCAACTGTTTTATATGTGGTTTCTCTAGTTTCGTGGCTGGCCGTAATATCAAGCATTGTAATCTCATCTGCACCTTCTTTATCGTATCTCTTTGCAATCTCAACAGGATCTCCAGCATCCCTAATATTTAAGAAGTTTACACCCTTTACTACTCTCCCTTTATCTACATCAAGACAAGGGATAATTCTTTTTGCGACGGCCATAATTATTTGCTTAAAATCTCCAAGACATCTGAATAGGTAAAAGCTTCTTCATATAATGCTCTTCCACAAATGACACCAGAAATAGTTTTTTGATCGGCAAGTTGTTTGATGTGATCAAGTGAAGACACTCCTCCAGATGCAATTACTGGAATTTCTGTTTGCTGTGCTAATTCTGCAGTCGCTTCAATATTAGGTCCCATCATCATCCCATCTTTGGAAATATCCGTGAAGATAATCGCCGCAACAGGATCCTCTTCAAATTTTTTAACTAAATCTGATGGGATAATTTCAGATCCCTTAAGCCAACCTTGTGTTTTGACTAGTCCCTCCAAGGCATCTATTCCTAATACCAATCTTTGGGGATAACGATTACAGAATGCTTTTAACATCTCAGGATCTTCCACTGCAGAAGTTCCCATAATGACTCTTTCAATTCCCTTTTCTAGATAATTCGACGCTGAATCAAAATTCCTGATCCCTCCTCCAACTTGTATTCTCTTTTGGGGGAATTCAGAAGCTATGGAATAAATAATTTCATGATTCACTGGCGTGCCATTAATCGCTCCATCCAAATCAACAATATGTAAAAGCTCGGCACCTTGAGAAAACCAAGAACCAGCCGTTGATAATGGATCTTCTGAAAAGATGGTCTCTTCATCCATATTCCCTTCCCTCAATCTAACGCATTTACCCTCTTTAAGATCTATCGCTGGAATCACTAACATTCATACACTCCAATCTAAAAAATTTTTATACAATTCAAGGCCTGCAGTTTGGCTTTTTTCAGGATGAAACTGGACTGCAAAAATATTATCTTTAGCTAGAGATGAAATAAATCTTTCTCCATGAGTAGTTTCAGTCAATGCATCCTTAGAAGAAAGACAACAGTAACTATGAACAAAGTAAAAGAAGCTCGAATCATCAATATTCTTTAATAATGGATGCTCTTTTAAAAACTTAACTTGGTTCCATCCCATATGAGGAACCTTTATCTCTTTAGAGGATTGAATTTTAGTTACCCTTCCATCAAGGATACTTAATCCTTCCACTCCATCATTTTCTTCACTGGATTCTAGAAGCATTTGCATCCCCACACATATTGCTAATGTAGGTTTTCTTTTAACTTCTTCAAGTACAGTTTCTTTTAAGTCTACAGAGAAAGCTTCTATGCAATCCTTAATAGCACCTACTCCTGGAAATACTAACTTATCTGATTTTTTAATAACCTCTAGATCAGAAGAAACCGTTATGGTTTCAGAAGCAGACACAGCCTCTAGTGCTTTACTTACAGAATGAAGATTCCCCATTCCATAATCAATAACAACGACTTGTGTCATTTTTTAAAGTCCTACAAAGCTCCTTTTGTGGAAGGAATAATATCTTGTTGCTTTTCGTCTATCTCAACAGCCATACGCATTGCTCTGCCAAAAGCCTTAAATATGGTCTCTATTTGATGATGAGTATTTTCTCCCGAAAAGTTCTCTATGTGTAATGTTAGAAACGCATGGTTAGAAAGAGATTGAAAAAAGTGCTCGAACATATTCACATCAATTCCGCCTACGTCTTCACTTACGAAATCCACTTTCATGTGCAACCCTGGCCTTCCTGAGAAATCTAGTACCACTCTTGAAAGAGCTTCATCAAGAGGGACATAGGAATAGCCATATCTTTTGATACCTTTTTTATCTCCTACGGCCTCATTTAGTGCCTCGCCCAGAGAAATTCCTATATCTTCAATAGTGTGATGATCGTCAATATGCAGATCACCTTTGGCCTTAATACTAAGGTCTATCATGCCATGTCTGCCGATCTGATCTAACATATGCTCTAAAAAGGGCAGTCCTGTATCAAACTCTGTTTTACCAGTGCCGTCTAAATTTAGTTCAATTGTAATTTGAGTTTCTGATGTATCTCTATTTATAACAACTTTTCTCATAATAAATCCTTAAGGGGCGCGCATTATATCTAATATGTCCAACTTGTTCATTACTTGTACAATTAGCATATTTATTTCATGTCTTATTTAAGCACTCAACTCATCCGATGGCACAAACAATTTGGCCGTAAGGACTTGCCTTGGCAAATTGACACTAATCCATATAAAGTCTGGATATCAGAAGTAATGCTGCAACAGACCCAAGTCCAAACAGTTATCCCCTACTTTCTAAAATTTATAAATAGATATCCTGACATAGATTCATTAGCTAATTCTAATGAAAATGAAGTACTCAGTTATTGGTCTGGATTAGGTTACTACTCTAGAGGAAGAAATTTACTCAAAACTGCAAAGATAATTCAAGAAGAATTCGACTCCAGCATGCCATCTTGTTCTGAGAAACTAGAATCATTTCCAGGAATAGGAAAATCCACTGCCGGTGCAATACTTTCCCTTGGCTTTAAGATGAAAGCCCCGATTCTGGATGGAAATGCTAAGAGGGTTCTAGTGAGATATTACAAAGTCGAAGATCCCATAGACTTGAATAAGACAACCAAGCAATTATGGAATATAGCCGAAGAGAATTTGCCCAATAAAGAGTGTAATGTCTACACACAAGCAATTATGGATGTAGGGTCTTTAATCTGTAAGCGAAGAAATCCAGATTGCATAGAATGTCCATTAAAGAAAAAATGTATCTCGTTTAATGAAAAGATTCAAAACTTACTGCCTAATAAGTCTCCTAAGAAAGAAAAACCTATAAGACAGCTCTATTGGCTTCTCTTACAAAACAAACATGGCGAAGTGCTTTTAGAAAACAGAAATTCTAAGGGAGTCTGGGAAGGTCTATGGACCTTCATAGGATTTGAAGAGCCTTTATCAAGAGAAAATTTTCAAGACAGACTGCCAAAAGGATATGAGTTGTTGCAGGAAGGGTTAAAACTCAGACATACTTTCACGCACTATAAGTTAGATATCGATACAACCTTAATAAAGATAAATAAAGATTTTCAGGATTTAGATAATAATAAAGTGTGGTTTAATACAGAAGAATTAGCAGATATAGGTCTACCTTCACCTGTTAGTAAGATTTTAAAAACATTTATATAAAAAAGATGCGCACTGTTTTTTGCAAAAAATATAATGAGGAGTTAGAAGGCATGAGCGCCGCTCCCTACCCTGGTCAAAAAGGTGAAGACTTATTCAACAACATATCCAAAAAAGCTTGGGAAGAGTGGTTGGAACATCAAAAAATGCTAATTAATGAAGGTCAGATTAATTTAGCGGATAGAGAATCTAGAAAATGGTTAAATGAGCAAATGGACCTTTTCCTTTCAGGAAAAGATTACGCCAAGCCTACTGGCTTTAAACCAGTAGATTAAAACTTACTTTTTTAGAATCAATTAATTGTATACAATCGCAACATCTTCAATGCCCAGATAGCTCAGTCGGTAGAGCAAAGGACTGAAAATCCTTGTGTCGGTGGTTCGATTCCACCTCTGGGCACCAATTCCTAAGCATGTTTCGACTTTCTAGTTATCAAGGCAGAACCTGTAAGGCATCACATAAAAATTTAGGTAGATAGAAACAACTCTATTGATGAGATCGGATGCTATGCATCACAAGATCAAAAGTCATTTCAGTCCAGGGTTTAATGTTTCCAATATCACTTCTTCTGCCTAGTTGTTCTGCTATCCCACTTACTAAGACAACAAGATATTCTGACAAGAAAGTATCTGCTTTTTCATCAATATATCCATTTGATCTTAAATAAGAGTCAATGGTAATTTTTATTCTATTTAGCTGAGTGGGATACTCAAAATTAGAACTAAAGGGAATTTCATAGAATGAAGATTCTGTAACAAAAAAATATTCGATAGCATGGTAAAGGCGTTGTTCTGGTTTAAATTTATCTTCAAAAAGAAATTTTTCTACATTTTCTATCATTGCGTTAACTNCTTTTATTTCCAATTCTAAAAGTATTGATTGTTTATTGGGAAAGTACTGATACAAGGATCCAATACTTATTCCTGCTGCTTCCGCTACTCGGTTGGTGGTGAATTGGTGGTAGGGATACTGTTTCAAAACGCGAATAGATGCTTCAAGGATATTGTCGACCATCAGCTTTGACCTTGTTTGCTTGGGTTTTTTTCTTAAAAGAGCTGTTTTCATAATGCGAGTTTTTATTGCGAGTAATTACTCGTATTATATGTCTTATGGAGGCTTAGTTATGAAACTGTTTAATTTTCTTTCAATATTAATTTTATCTATATTTTCAACTGCATCTTTTTCGGAACAGCAGAACAATCAGGTAATAGTTGTCGGAGCTGGGATAGCCGGGCTGGGAGCAGCGAAAGAACTTCATGACTCGGGCTATGAAGTAACTGTTCTCGAAGCAAGTGAACGAATCGGAGGAAGAATTTATACAGACAGGTCCCTAGGATTTACTGTAGAGAGAGGTGCAAATTGGATTCACAGTAACAAATTAGACAGTAACCGCTTAATGGTATTGAAAGATCACTTAAATATAGAAACACAAATAACACCATTGAGTGCTGCAGCCTTTCAACTATTTAACAAAGATGGCGAATCAGTAAGCTTGACTGAAGAAGAGTTTAATAAAATTGATACAAGAATAGCCTTGGCCACTTATGCTGCATCTTTTTTTCGACCTTCGAGTACGCTTAAAGACGTTATCGATTCCTTGAGGAGTGTGGGCTTACTATCCTTTGCTCCAAATGTTGTCTACCAAGCCTATCTTCAAAACATTGAGCTTAGTGCCGCAGAGGATATTGAAAAATTGCCCATAGGTGCGCTAATAACTGAAGCAGAGTATATGGAGAGCGCCGGAGAGGATGAAGAAGTTTTCGGAGGCTTTGATCAATTTACAAGCTATCTATCTAAGGGTTTAGACATAAGGCTCAACAATCCAGTTACAAAGATAGACTACTCTTCTGACGAGGTTAATGTTTATGTAAAAGATATTAAATATTCGGCCGATGCTGTTATTGTCACTGTTCCTCTAGGAGTATTGCAAAAAGGCATGATTAAATTTCAGCCTGAACTTACGCAGACTAAGCAAGATGCAATAAATGGCATAAATTGGGGAAATGTTAATAAAGTAATATTTCAATTTCCATACAATTTTTGGGGTGAATCAAATAATATTTTTATTGAGAGAGAAGATCGCCATGCCTTTACCACCTGGCTAAGTAACGAGGTTATATCTGGAAAACCTATTCTTTATTCTTTTTATTCAGGAGATTTTTCAAGAGCAATGGAAGATAAAGCTGATGAATTTATCATTGAGAAGGCGATGAATTCTCTTCGTTCAGCTTATGGTCAAGAAATACCTGATCCTGAAAACTATCTAATAACNAGGTGGGGTAAAGAGCCTTATATCCTCGGATCTTATTCAAGTGCAGGACATAATCAAGACGATGAGAAATTAAGAACAGAGTTAGGAAGTCCAATTGCTAGTAAAGTTTTTTTTGCCGGGGAGGCAACAAGTCTTAATGAATATGGCTTTGCTCATGCTGCTTTATATACCGGACTTCGAGAAGCGGAGAGACTGAAAACTCTTCTTCCAAAGTGAGAGCATTTGGCTCAACCCTTTTTCGATAAGTCTGTTCGGGTTAGTTTTATCTCTTCTTTGACCCTCACGCAGGATGCCCATACCCCCTCATCCCTATATATACTCATGCTCAAACATTTTTAGCCAAAAAGGTTTGTAAAGTAGTAGAGTAATTATTAAAAGAAATTATGAAATACCTAACCACCCTCCTACTAACCTTACTAGTTCTGGGAGGCTGTGGAAAAAGCTCCATCCCCGCAAATATAATATTATCCTGTTCGTGTATAGAGTCAGAA
>JGI20155J14468_10000150_pt1 | contig 58351 bp, 73 predicted proteins | sample COG_05_FD_14468 | JGI IMG/M metagenome (IMG submission 14468) | reverse complement strand
AGTTGATTTGGAAGTGTATAAACAAATGGAGCAGAAATAATGTCTGTTTCATCAACAATAAAAGTTTTTACCTTATTTTTTAAATAACCAATATTATTCAATCCCTCTTCATCCGTCAAAAGAATAACAGAGGCATCTCTTGCAATCACTTCATTTAAATTTGAAATAGTTTTTTCATAGAGTCTATTACTTGGAGCCATCATAAAGACCGGTAAATCCTTTTCTAACAAAGCTATGGGGCCGTGCTTCATTTCACCAGCTGGATAGCCTTCTGCATGAACATAAGAGATTTCTTTTAATTTTAATGCTCCTTCCATAGCAACAGGATACATTTGACCTCTACCGAGATATAAAGTTGTTGTTATGTTTGAAAGATCGTGGGCTAAATCAACAATTTCGTCCTCTTTGTCCAAAGTATTTGAAATCAACCTTGGGATTGACAAAAGGGACTGAACATATTCCTTTTCTTGATCTTGACTCAAAGAACCATTTGAAACACCTATCTTTATAGCCAGACAAGCTAAAACTCCAAGTTGACAAGTAAAGGCTTTAGTTGAGGCTACTCCAATTTCCGGACCAGCATAAATTTTAAGAGAAGCATCTGAATTTCTACACATAGATGAGTCGCCTACATTAACAATAGAAATTGTTCTCTGACCTAATGATTTGCAGTGTCTTAAAGCGGCAAGTGTATCAGCTGTTTCACCGGACTGAGAGATAAAAATCGTCAATCCATTTGAATCCATAGGGGGTTCTCTATACCTAAATTCAGAAGCTATCTCTACATCCACCTTTACATTGGTAAATTTTTCAAACCAATCTCTGGAAATAAGACCGGCATAGTAAGAGCTTCCACAGGCAACTAGAGTAACATTACTTATACTGGCAAGATCATAAGGTAAGTTCGGTATGTCTAATGTACCATTATCCATATCGATATAATTTGCTAATGATTTACCTATAACCTCAGGCTGTTCATGAATTTCTTTAGACATAAAGTGTTTAAAAATTCCTTTTTCAGACAATGAAACACTCTCGATAATGCTTTGCCTGTCTCTATGAACAATGACATCAGATTGATCAAAGATATTATAAGAATTACTCTCAATTATGGCTATATCTCCATCTTTTAAATATGTAATATTATCCGAATAAGCACTCAAGGAGTAAGTATCTGAACCTATATAATTTTCATTCTCAGATGAGCCAATAGCGAGAGGGCTTCCTCCCCTTACCGCGTATAATTTTGAAGGATCACTGGCCACTAAAATACCTAAGGCATAAGTCCCTTTTATGTCATTCATTGTAGCCCTAATGGAGTCGTATGAGCTTAATCCAGAATTTATATAAGAAGTTATAATATGACACACAACCTCTGTATCAGTATCACTAGAAAACTCAACGCCAGACTCAACAAGTTGATTACGTAGCTGATTATTATTTTCAATTATACCATTATGAACAACAGCTACTTTATCAGTAATATGTGGATGAGCATTTTTTTCCTCTGGAGTTCCATGAGTAGCCCAACGTGTATGACCAATTCCAATATTTCCAGGCAATGATATATTCAAAAGTTTTTCTTCTAAAAAACTTAAATTACCTTTAGATCTAACTCTTTCAATTTTATTATTGTTAATAGTGGCTATACCTGAAGAGTCATAGCCTCTATATTCAAGTCTTTTAAGGCCCTCAAGTAATGTAGAGGAAACCTCTTTATCGCTAATTAAACCAATTATTCCGCACATTTTTCTTCCTCACTACTACTTTTTCTTAATTTTTTAGACCAATTACTTATAAACTTTATAGGTGCCCTTGTAATAGCAAGGGATCCAGATTCAACATCTTTTGAAATAGACGATCCTGCGGCAATATTTGCATCATCGCCAATACTTAAAGGTGCAATAAGAGATGAATTTGAGCCTATAAAGGCTCTTTTACCGATAGTAGTTTTATGCTTATCAACACCATCATAATTACAAGTAATTGTTCCAGCGCCGATATTTGAATTTTCACCAATTTCAGCATCACCAATATATGAAAGGTGACTTACTTTAACGCCTTCGCTCAAAGAGGAGTTTTTAATCTCAACAAAATTACCAATTTTTGAATCCTGACCAATTTCAGCACCATTTCTTAATCTGCTAAAAGGGCCAATAGATGCACCTTGTTTAATAATAGAGTTCTCTATAGAACAGAAGGAATTAATGGTAACTCCCGACTCAATCGAGACTTTCTTGCCAAAAACTATATTTGCTCCAATTACGACATCTTTATCAATAGATGTATCCCAAGAAAAAAAGACTGTCTCGGGATCCATAATTGTTGTCCCATTTTCCATAAAACTATCTCTCAGCCTATTTTGATAAATTTTTTCAGCCTTACTAAGACCTTTTTTAGTATCAACACCAAGGGTTTCCTCATGAAGGCACTCAATATAAGCTGAGCTTCCCCCAGAATTATTAGTAATTTCAACTAAATCAGAGAGAATAAATTCTTTTTTTGCATTATCATTATTTAGTAAAGAGAGGTTTTTATTAAGGCTTTCAGCTTTAATCATCATAACTCCCCCGTTACATAAAGTAATATTCTTTTCTTTCTCATCAGCATCAAGGGCTTCAACAATTTTGACTAAGGACTTGTCATTAACCACAAGTCTTCCGTATCTCCCAGGACTATCAGTATCAAACCCTAAAACTGAAAGACTGTTTTTATCATTGGATTTTAATAAGCTTTTTAAAGTAACTTCCCTAAGTAATGGGGTGTCACCAAAGACAACTAAAACATTATCAACATTTGATAAATTATAATCAACCAAACCTGATTTAACAGCATCTCCAGTCCCAAGTTGGTTTTCCTGAAATTTAAACTTAATATTAGAGTCTGAATTACTTAAATATTTAAAAAAATCGAAATGATCTTTATTAATAACAACAATTACCTCTTCAATACCTGCAGATTTAATATTTTGAAGAATATGTTCAATAATTGGCCTTCCAGCAACCTCGTGCAAAGGTTTTGGTGTAGAGGAATTCATTCTTGAACCCTTGCCAGCGGCAAGTATTATGGCTATATTTTTATTATTCATATTGAAGGTAATGCCTTTAAATATAATAGCTTAATATCTAATGAATCATGTCTAATTTGAAATAAACTCTTGTTTCATTATGTAACTTAAATAATTTATGAGAATTATTTATTAACTAATTGGATTATAATGTTTTTTTTCCCTTTTAAAGATGATAACCCTACAAAAACATCACCAATAATGTCATATATTATAATTTTCCTTTGCTGTTTAATTTACTTATTTCAATCATCTTTAAGTCAAAATGAAGAATTCTTTCTAATAAAAAACTATGGAGCAACACCTATATTATTGATGAATCAGACGGTTTCGTATTGGTATTCATCTATAAGTTCAATGTTTTTGCATGGTGGACTAATGCACCTAGGTGGTAACCTTCTTTATCTTTGGATTTTTGGAGATAATGTAGAAGATGAATTTGGTAGATTTAAGTTTATTATATTTTATGTTCTTTGCGGTATTGGGGCGGTAATAGCTCAAATACTATTTAATGTAGAGAGCAATGTGCCAATGATAGGCGCTAGTGGTGCGATAGCAGGAACACTTGGCGCTTATATTGTTTTGTATCCTAGGGCAAAAATATTTGTATTTGCTTGGATTGTTATTTTTGTAAAAATTTTAAAAATTCCTGCATTTCTAGTCATAGGTATTTGGATAGGGTTACAAATTATGAATGTTTTTGATCAAGGGTCATCCGGTGTTGCATATTCAGCTCATGTTGGAGGGTTTATATGTGGCGTAATTTTAACTCCTTTATTTAAGAAAAAGGATACAAAAATCTTTGCACATAAGGTCAATAAGTCATATATTTCTGAAAATGTTAAGAATGAAAATTCACTAAGACATGTTCCAAAATTTGGAAAAGATAAAAGAAAAAATAATAATTTTTGGGATCTTTAATGGAATACTTAGATACAAAATATTTTAGTTACGCTAATCCTGATGATCCTATTCACAGGAAAGCTTTAATACGATCAATAGAGTATGTCTCTGGGCAACCATATCTTTATGGTATTTATAAAGAATATCAAAAAAATCCGAATAGATGGGAAAGCTTTTGGGATGGTTGTGTGGATTTATTAGAACTAAATGTTAAGTTTGATGAAGAAAAAATAAAAAATGTACCAAATGACGGCCCATTGATGATTGTTGCTAATCACCCTTTTGGTGTTTTAGATGGTCTTATAATTTGTTGGTTAACAAGTAAAATTCGGTCTGAATTTAAAGTTCTTACACATTCTTTGCTTTTAAGAGCACAAGAAACAAAAGATTACCTTCTTCCTATAGATTTTAGCGAAAGTAAGGATGCAATGAAAACAAATCTCGAAACTAGAAAAACTGCTCGGAATATTCTAGATGATGGAGGTACTATTGTGGTTTTTCCAGGTGGAACAGTATCAACAACAAAAAAATTCTATAATAAAACTGCCTTTGATCCAGAATGGAGAAATTTTACCTCAAGACTAATTAAAAGGTCTAAACCTACTATTTTACCCCTTCACTTCACTGGACAAAATAGCTACTTATTTCAAACTGCAAGCCATTTAAGTGAAACCTTAAGGTCTTCTTTACTTTTTCATGAGGTAAAAAGAAGAATCAATACGGAAGTTCCTGTTATTATTGGTGATCCAATTGATTATAGTCATATAGATGAAAATTTATCCAATACTGAACTATCAAAATATTTGAGAGATATTACATATCAAATTAATCCCAAATGGAGTTCAAAAGAAATTCCATTGGGTAAGGATTTTAAAGAGTTTTAATTATTTAATTAGCTCTGGATAAGGATTAACAGTACCAGACATATTTCCTTTTCCTCCATCGTTATAGAGAACACCATAATGTCTTTCAGAAAAAAGCCATTCACCATTTTCTTTAACATACCTATCTTGATAAACACCAATATTAAACATTCCAGTTGGATTTCCAGCGTCGTCTTTTTCAGCAAATTGAAGGTGCTCAGTTATGTACCACCTCCCAGTTGCCTTATCGCCATCAACATCAACGGTACCATTTTGTATCAATTGTCCAGCAAAGGGAAATCCAGACATTGCTTGAACCCATAGCTCAACAATAGCTTTTTTTCCTTCAACAGGAGGCATGCTACCTAAATCCCAAACAGCATCCTCATGCCAAGTGGAAGACCAATCTTTTTCATCACGTCGACAAACAGCATCAGCATATTTCTCAACTAGGTTTCTAATTTCTTCTTTATCGCTCATATTTTATACCCCTTATGAAAAGCTAGCCTTTGCAACACCTGTTTCGTCATAAACAGGTTCTTCTTTTGAAATTTTATATTTCGCAGAAAATGCACTTAATAAACCAACTTCATTTAGCGTTGCGCCCATATTTTTATACCAATCATCTTCAAAATGTTTTTTTAGAGACTCTTCACTTTCCCATCTTTCCATTACCCAAATTCTTCCAGGAACATAAGGATCAAGCGTCCAACTATAATCTTGACAACCTTCCTCTGTTAAAGCTCCATCAATTAATGGTTTACAATCTTTCATTAATTTATCCAACTTACTAGGATCAACATCGAATGTTGCGGTTATTATAATATCTGTTGTCATAATTGATTCTCCAAATTTTTTTTATAATGAAATAAAATCAAACAATAATAAAGCTATAATTACTTTCTTACTCTAATAATTCTTAATTGAAATTTTATATAAATCAAACGAATCTGATATTAATTTAAAATGTCTAACTTTTGGAAAAAACTTATTAAGCCTGATTCAGGTCTAGCAAAATTTCTTTTATTTGCTTTTGTATTATTTTTCTTCTCTTTGGAGTTTCTCCCCCTTTTAAATCCTATTAAAGAATTTCTTAATGCTGATGCATTGTCTTTACAAATAGGTACCGCCAAATTTTCTGCATATTTAATTATTCAAGGAGTTATTATAATAGCTACCTTACTATGGTTAACCGGTTTCTTATCTGATATTGCAGCAAAATTTATAAAAAAAATTCCAGGAATTAATTCCAATAATAGAAACCTAATAACAAAAGCTCTTCAAATTCTTATCTATTTTATAGCATTTCAAATTGGTATGAACTTTCTTGGAATTGATCTTACAGCATTAGCTGTTTTTAGTGGTGCTCTAGGCATAGGTATAGGTTTTGGTTTGCAAAAAGTTACTTCGAATTTCATAAGCGGTATAATTATTTTATTTGAAAAAACAGTACAGAATGATGACTTGATAGAGCTAAATGATGGAACTTTGGGGTTTCTAAGAAATACTGGCTCCAGAGCCTCTCTAATTGAAACATATGATGGCAAAGAAGTTATGGTTCCGAATGAGGACCTTATAACAAACAGAGTTATTAATTATACTCATAGTAATAAAAAAGCTCGAATTAAGATTAATATTGGCGTTTCTTATGATTGCGATCTTGAAAAAGCACAAAAACTTATACTTGAAGCTGCAAAAGAACATCCTAGAACGACTAAAGATCCTGAGGCCCTATGTTTCCTTGAAGAGTTTGCTGACAGCTCGGTAAATTTTATTTTATTGTTCTGGGTAAGCGACGTTATAGAAGGAAGGTATGGTCCGCGCAGTGATGTACTTTTTTCTATATGGAACAAATTTAAAGAAAACAATATAGAAATTCCTTACCCACAAAGAGATATCCATATTAAAGAAGGTAATATCTAGATGAAAAATCTTAAATTCTTTTTTTTAATTATCATTTTTCTATATCCAAACAATATTTATTCTCAAATTGTTAATATGGAATCATCCAGAAAAGAAGGTTTAATAGGCTCTCATTTTCAGATTAATATTGGTCTAAACGGGTCTAGCGGAACAGTAGATAGGACCAACTATAGCCTAGAGGGAAGAGTTGATGTAAATTCTGACAAATGGCAAAGATTTGGTATTCTATCATATAAAAGAGAGGAAAAAGACGACTCAATTACCTCAAATAATACCTTTTTGCATTTAAGGGGGGTTAGAAAGATTTCACCCTTACTTGCAGTTGAGGGATTTATTCAATTAAGCGAAAAACCTCTCCAGAAAATAAAAAGAAGAGAGTTAATTGGTGCAGGCATTAGGTTAAGCCCATATAAATCAATTAAAGTAGGTCTAGGCGTTTTTAATGAAGACGAAGAAAGAGTTTTATCTAAGTCTAGAGAAACTGTTCGAATTAATTCATATATAACAAATTCTTTTAATATATCTGAAAGCGCCTCATTTGAATCAACCCTTTATATTCAACCAGATATAGAGGATTTTTCAGAGCTAAGGTCTTATCTTGTTCTTGGGTTGCGTTTAAAGATTTCAGAAAGGTTTTCATCTATAATAACCTATGAAAATACTCACGATTCATCACCGCCGCCATTAACGGATAAATCAAATTCATTTTATGGTGTAAAATTCAGTTTTGAATATTAATTAATTGTTAATTTTCAATGCTATATATAAATAGATTAAAGTAATATAAAATAGCATCCTTTAAATCTACACTAAAAAATGAAGCAAACAAAACACCAATAACGAAACCAATTAATATTCTAATCAATGGTGCTTTCCTTTTTCCTATTATAAATTTTTTTATTTTTTATGACTCTTTCATAGGTTGATAGTTTTTGCCTTACAACCCTTGGTTTTTTAGGGTTTTTATCCTTCATAATTTTACCCAAAAATTAACTTTTATCTAACCTAATTCTATTATCAAAACGAGACATTAAGCCAGGATTTATTGATACAGCTTTATTGTAAAATAAAATAGCCTGATCAGTATTTCCCATTTTTTCATAAACAAGGCCTTTATTATAATAAACGGCAGAGATATCCTCTATATTATACTCTAATGAATCCTCATACTTTTCTAAAGCGCCTGTAAAATCTTTTAATAGAAAAAGGCTATTACCTTGATTTAAAAATATTTCAGCCCTTTCAGAGTCACTTGATAAAGCGAGGTTGAATTGCTCTAAGGCTAAATTAGGCTTTAAACCATTATTATATATAATTCCTAAATTAACCCTTGTAGCTAAAATAATTTTTTCGGTGGTTGGTCTTTCAGATAAAGTATTTAAACAAATTTTTATCGAGGATCTTGAGGAATACCCTAATTTAGCATGATTATAACATGTTGCAGCATCGGTATCACCTATTACAGAAACCGCTGCATTTAAATTAGTAATTTGAATAAACGATAATAATATTAAAGTAAGTATGTATCTAGTCATTTTAATCCTTAAAAATCAGTTGAAAAACCTTCAGAAATATGTCGTTCAGGCCAGAAAAATTCAAGATTCATATTCTTGATTTTCCAAACTCCGTCAATCTTAACATACTCTTCATCATATAAAGCAAGCCAGAGAAAATTACTTTTGCCATCCTCTATATCTGACCCATCCATATTCTTTGTTATACCATCAAGAAGGTAAACTCTTCCCTTTGCTTTATCTGGACCCGTAATCTTAACTAAATGATTGGTATTAACATGCATGCTTACGAATGGTGTATCAAGTGTATCTTTGAATGTTTCTTTATAGTTGTTATAAATAACATCCTTGCCCACCCAATCACCATATGGTCCATATCCACATACGGCACCATCAGCAAAAACATTCATTAAGTTATCAAGATCCCTAGCATCCATGAGATATGAATAACTTAATCTTAATTCTTTAATTTTCTCAATATCAAGTAAGTCTCTGAGAGCTTTAATTTCATTACTTGTTAAATTTTCTTCATTACTCATCTTTTTCTCCTTCACAAAATTGATTGTACTTAGCTAGACCCGTGCTTGAGATCTTTAAAGGCGGGTGTATAAAATCAATGTTAGTATTTTGCACGGGAGGTAAATAAGAAACAGAGCCAAATGGAGCTTCAAATATTCCTGGACTCATTATAATCGATTTCCAACTTTCTAGCTTACTATTCATGTATGTTATTTTAAATTATATTTACTAATATTTCAAAGAATATCGATTTCTGATATAATTTTTTATGGATATTAAAAAATATAAAGATATCGACTTAGATTATGAATTACTATGCTATGCAGAAATCTTCATTGATCAAGAAAACTCACCAGGGAATTTAGGTCAAAATGCATGGGCAGATCAAAGAGTTGCTTATATACTCTCAGGATCTTTTGAGGGTCCATTAATTAAGGGTAAGGTTCTTCCTGGAGGAGGAGACTGGCCAGTATTTTCACATAAAAGACCTAATATAATGAAAAGCGACGTAAGGGCTGTATGGGAAACAAACGATGGAGCCAAAATTTATGTTACATATACTGGTAAAATTATAAAACCTAATAAAGACATTATAGATAATCATAAGGATGTATCGGATATTAAGTCACAACATTATTATTTTAGAATGAGTCCGAACTTTAGCACCAGTAGTGAGAAATATTTCTGGTTAAATGATATTGTAACAATAGCGATTGGCAGATTGATTTCTGGAGGAGTAGTTTATAAAATATTTAAAATAAAATGATTAAAAAAATGAAAACGAAAATTGATTTAAAAAAATATAAAAGTTGGTATGAAACAGAGCCTTTTGAGGATCATGCTGGCCCTTTTTACTATCAGGAAAATAATAAAGGAAACATATCAGCATTTGAATGTAAAAAGCATCATCTAAATGGTATGGGATCACTTCATGGTGGAATGATTATGTCATTCATAGATTATACCTTGTTTGTTATTTCTCTTAATCAGGTTAAAGAAGAGTCTTTTGTTACAGTATCTTGCTCCACAGAATTTTTAAGAGCATCAGTTAACGATAATATCATTTATGGGAAAGGAGAAATCACCAACAAAACAGGTTCCATGATTTTTATTAAAGGTGAAATTTTTAATGAAAAAGTAACAATATCAACATTTAGCGGAATATTAAAAAGAGTTAGAGCTAATTAAGTGATAAAATTATTAGAGCTATAACAACTAGGGTTGTTACGTAGAATCTAGTTCTAATATAATTTAAATCAGTTACATTAGTTTTAAAAATGTAAATATCCACCAATAAAAGAAATAAAAATACAAATATTGCCAATAAAATGAATTGAGAATTAGCTAGAATTAAAAAACCAAAAAATAAAATTAAAGTTAAAATATTGCTTAAAATAAATAAATTAATTTTAATCTTTTGATTGTTTAAAAAAATACCCCAATAGCTTCCACAAATAAAGCAAGCAATGACCAAGGCGTATAAGGATGCTAAATAATCTAAATTATAACCAAGAAAACTATCAAAAGTGAGTACAGAAAGTACTGAAAGCAAAATAAACGGAAAACTTCCAAAGAAAATTAAAATATTTGATAAATTTAGCTTAAACATCAACCCTCTTATTTCTTCTGCATCTCTCTGAACAATACAAAACATTCGCCCAAGTAAGTTTCCATTTTTTTCTCCATGAAAATTTTTTATTACAAGTTGAACAAATTTTTGTCTCGAGATTTTCTTTTAAAATATTTTTAGACAAACTAAACCTTTAATATTAATTTTTGCTCATTTTTTTTCTTTCATTTGGATCAAGATATTTTTTTCTTAATCGAAGCTTGGATGGAGTTATCTCAAGAAGCTCATCCTCATCAATATATGCCATCATTTCTTCTAATGACATTTGTTGATGCGGAACAAGAATAACGGCTTCATCAGCACCTGATGACCTGACGTTTGAGTGTTTCTTACCTTTAAGAACATTAATACCAAGATCATTTTCTCGATTATGCTCTCCAACTATCATTCCTTCATAAACCTCGGTCTGAGGTCCTAAGAACATTACACCTCTATCCTGAAGATGAAATAATGCATAAGCAACAGCAGGGCCTGTTTCAGTAGAGACTAAAACGCCATTTCTTCTGCCTTCAATATCGCCTTTGTAAGGTCCATAGTCATGAAAAATTCTATTAATAACACCCGTTCCTTTTGTTTGAGTTAAAAAACGGTTTTGATAACCAATTAAGGCCCTTGAAGGTGCAAGAAAAATTATTCTTGTTTTACCTGAGCCTGATGATCTCATATCACTCATTTCACCTTTACGTCTATTCATACTATCTAGAACCGAACTTGAGAATTCATCATCTACATCGATAATAACTTCCTCAATGGGTTCGAGTTTCTTTCCTAATTCATCTTTTTTGAATAGAACCTTGGGACGAGATACAGTCATCTCATAACCTTCACGTCGCATTGTCTCTATTAAAACACCTAACTGAAGCTCACCCCTTCCTCCAATCTCAAAAGAGTCTTTTCCTTCACCCTCTGAAAAAGTAATAGCCACATTAGTTTCAGACTCAGCAATTAATCTCTCTCTTATAACTGTTGAGGTTACCTTTTTTCCCTCCCTTCCGGCAAAGGGAGAGTCATTAACGGTTATTGTTATTGACATTGTTGGTGGATCAATTGGAGTAGATTTTAAAGGAGTGTTAATAGATGGGTAGCAAATTGTATCAGACACTGAGGCCTTTGTAAGTCCTGCAATACATATTATATCTCCACAGAAAACTTCATCAACTGGCGTTTTACTTGTTCCTTCAAACTTAAAAAGCTTAGTTAATCTGCCATTTTCAATAATATCAGAGTCTAGATTTATTGCCTTAACTTGATCGTTAATTTTTGCACTTCCAGAGATAACTTTTCCCGTTAGACATCTTCCTAGGTATGAATCATAGTCAAGCAAAGTTGCAAGCATTGCAAATTCATTTACCTCATCAACTTCTGGAGCATGAACATGTTCAATTATCAACTCCATAAGATCGTTAAGGTTGTCAGAGCTATCATTCATTTCTTTTACGCACCACCCTGCTCTTCCTGAAGCATATAATATTGGAAAATCCAATTGTTCATCATCAGCATCAAGTGATACAAAAAGATCAAAAATTTCATTTACCACCTCGTCGGGTCGTCGATCTGGTCTATCAATTTTATTAATGACAACAATTGGTCTTAAACCTTGTTTTAATGCCTTTCCTAGAACAAATTTAGTTTGCGGCATTGGNCCTTCTGCTGAATCAACAAGCAAAATAACACCATCTGCCATTCCAAGCACTCTCTCCACTTCTCCGCCAAAGTCTGCATGACCAGGAGTATCAATTATATTAATTCTAATATCACCCCAAGGAATTGATGTTGGTTTAGCTAAAATTGTTATTCCTCTCTCTTTTTCAAGATCTCCAGAATCCATAACTCTTTCATCAACCTGCTGATTGTCTCGAAACAATCCACTTTGTTTCATTATTGAGTCTATGAGCGTAGTCTTACCATGATCGACGTGAGCGATTATTGCAATATTTCTAATTTCCTGATTCATAGGGTATCCATTGTATTTTGAACGGTTTTTATATTGTTAATTAGATAATAGATAGTTTTATTTTTTATATATAGAATTTTAGATATGCAAGCAAAGCTAAAGCTGTGAACACTGGAAAGAGAAATAGACATATAATTCTAAACATTGTTATTTAATTCAAGAATTTAATGATTAATGCAAGTAAAATTTAAACAAAGGTAAATATAATGATATGCGTTTTGGTAAAGATAAAAGTTAAGAAAGATCGACAAAAAGAATTTGAAAGAATATTTAAATCCCTTTCCAAAGAGATTAAAGAAAAAGAAAGGGGTAATATTTTTTACCAAGTTGCCAAGGATAGAGAAAACCCTTTAAAATATGTTATTTTAGAAAATTTTTTAGATACTAAAAGTATTAAAGAGCATTCAAAAAGTAAGCACGTAAATGATGCAAGAAAATTATTTAATGATTGTCTAGACGGTGATCCAATTATTAGACATTTTGATTCATTGTAATTATAAACATTTTTTAGCAAAAGGATTTTTATGAAAAATACTTCAGATTATATTGCTTCTCCTTGCATTGGTGTATGCATGTTACAAAAAATAAATAATGTTACTTCCTGCACTGGTTGCAAAAGAACACCATATGAAATACGTAATTGGACGATTCTCACAAATAAACAAAGAGAAGATATAATTACTGAACTTAAAAGTAGATAAAATTAATAAATAAAAGGAAGGGATAAATTACACTTAATACATAGGTTTTTTGATAAATCTTTTATAGGGTTAGCAAAATCACAATTATAGCAAACTATATGGCCATTCCTTTCATTTGAAATTTTTTTTTCTTTTTTATTATTTAATTTATTCAATAATTTATATCCATCTTCTTACCTTAGAACAGTACTCTTTATAACTTTCTCCAAATAATTCCATCATCGCCTCTTCTTCGGGAATAATTTGAAAAATAGTTATATAAAATATAAATAATGGTCCATAAATAATAATTCCAAATAAAGATGAAAAATTAAAGGCAAATGATATCAATATAAGGAAAAGCCCTAGATACATTGGATTACGCGTAAACTTAAAAACACCCTTACTTACAAGATTAGTGGCATTTTTAGGCTTCATTGGATTAACGGTAGTTTCTAAAATTTTAAACTCTCTGTTGGCAAAAAAAATCAATAAAATACCTGACACTAAAAATAATATAAATAAAGTTTTTTGAAGATGAGGATGGAGGTAAAAAAAACTTAAGTAGTCTTTTGATAGGTAGGTAAGTAAAATTGAGATTATCGCAACTATTGGTGGTGGTATTTTTGTTTTCATTAAATCTCTCCAATATTTCTATAGATATTTATACTTTAAGAAATCATCCATTTCCAAAATGAATAAGTTACAGAAAGCCATAAAATAGTTCCACAAAACAATTTAGCAAAAAACATTCTACCCTCCCCGAGTATTTATTAATTTAATATTACACCTAATTTTTCCATAGCAAGCTCAGCCCATTCCTCTGATCCCTCAGTATCACCATCACACTCTTGCCTGTCTAAAACTTTTTTAGCTCCAAGCTCTTCAAGTCTTGTATCAACTTTTTTACCAGCACCACAAAAATCATGATGAGAACTATCTCCTAAAGCACAAACACTATATTCCATAGCGCTCAGGTCTAATTCGCTTTCAGATAGTTCATTCCAAAATTCTTCACCCATCATTGGAAGATCACCATCTCCTGTAGTACTAGTAATAATCAATAACTTGTTCATGGCCATGAGGTCATTCATTGAAACACTATCCATGCCAAATTGAATAACATCAATATTTTTTTCTTTTGCTATTGCCTCAGTTCTATCAGCAACATCCATTGCTGTACCCATTTCTGAAGCATATATAATATTTAGTTTAGCCATTATTGACTCCTTGAATTTATAAATTAATTATTAAAAATCTTGGGCTGTAGGTCTCAGGACTATTTCATTTGCGGCAACGCCAGGTTTTTGCTCCAAAGAGTAAATTATCGCATCAGCTATCCTTTCTGCTGGTTGGGCAAGATTGGCATATTTCGCTTCACTCATCAAATATTCTAACATTTTTTCATCCTTAATTGATGCTCCAAGCTCTGTTTCAAAAGCGCCTGGAAAAATACAGGTCACTTGAAGTTTTCCATCGCTTTCTATTCTTAGGCCTTCTGAAATGGCTCCAACAGCAAATTTAGTTGCAGAATAAACTGCACTGCCAGGGATCAATCTTTTTCCAGCGACTGATGAGATATTAATTATTTGTCCACTTCCCCTCTCCATCATATGAGAATAAACTGCATCAATCGCATATAATACTCCTTTGATATTTACATCAATCATTTGATCCCATTCATCTGTCCTTCCTTGCTCGATGAAAGATAAGGGCATTATTCCTGCGTTATTGACCAAAGAGTCGATCTGACCAAATGAATTAATTCCATGATTTACCAAATTATTTAAGTCTTCTTTCTTAGTTACATCTGTTGCCATAAATATTGCATTTTCAGATCCTAGGCTTTCGCATAGATCTTTAAGCCTGTCTTCCCTTCTAGCACCTAAAACAACTTTTGCACCATGCTCAACACATTTTTTAGCTGTTACCATTCCAAAACCAGAACTTGCGCCTGTAATTAAAATCACTTTGTCTTCAATACAACTCATAAAAAACCTCATAAAAAATATGTTTAGTTAATAATGGTTATTAAAAACATTCAAGCATTAAATTGAGTAAAAGTTGACTAAAGTGGTGATCCCGAGAGGATTCGAACCTCTGACCTACGGATTAGAAATCCGTTGCTCTATCCAGCTGAGCTACGGGACCACAAATCTAACTAATATATAACTTTATCATAAAAACTAATAAATCGAATAATCAATTGAGTTAATTAGAAAGAAAATACTTGTTAAATCAATAATCAATAAGATGCAATGTCTTGTTTAATATTCAGCCCTATTGTATGCATAAATATTATGAAGCAGATCATTTCTGCAAATAGAAAATTATTGAATTAAGAAATTTTATTATGAAAAGTGATTTATCAAAATATTTAACGGATAGTTTATTTTTAAAGTTTATTCGTGCTTTTAAAACCTATCATTGGACAAAAGATTTATATGACCTTCATTTTTTGAAAAAAAACTGTCCGGAAGAACTTAAAGAAAATTTAAAATTAAATAATACCACCTTTAAAATACTTGAGCTTTACTATAGGGCATTTGAAGAATCTATATCTACAGTACTAAAAGCTAAAAATCCTAAGAAGTTTTTACTTTTTACAGAGAGCCTAGTTTTTTTATCTCAAAAACATGACAAAATAATAGATGATCTAGGAAAAGATAGTATTGAGGCAAGTCAAATACTTAATGAGTATTTGGACATAAGACTAAAGCTAAGAATTGAATTAGAAGTAGATTTTCCTGATATATCAGGTGAAGAAATTGAAAAAAAAATAAATAGCTATCAGAATTATATTTGGGACTTTTTTAATGAGACGATGGTGGTCTATTTAGAGCACGAAAACGAAGCACTTCTAGTCTGGAAAGAAGATGATCAGCAATCAATATTTATAAAATCAGAGAAACCTAAAAAAGATGAAATTAATTAATTTGCTCCCAAGTATGCACTAAACATTTCCAAGATCCATCTTCTTGTTTTCTTAAAACATCTAAATATTTACCCTCAGAAATATTATCTTGAATTGCTCCTTCAGAGGCTATAGAAGATGCGCCATCTTTAAATGTAAGGTTAACAGTAAGGTGAGAATGAATTATAGCTATATCACCAAAAATTTCATATGTTTTTGGGCTGTTATTTGTAACTGTATATGTTGCCGATTCAAAAACTGGACCAAGGAATTTTCGATAATTTTCCTTACCTTTAATGACTACACCACCTGGGGGCATTAATGTAATATTTTCATCTAAACCATCAACATAACCATCTAAATTACTAGACTCAACTGCGGCATCCCATTGAGCAAAAAGCTCTTCGATTTTAGCAATTTCTGCATCATTATTTCCACTCATAATTATCCTCTTTAAAAAATTAATCCCAATTTATAACAAAATCATTTGTATTAGACTTTAAGGGTAAAGTCATTTCTTTTTCGGGTGTTCCAATATATAAATATCCAATCACTATATCATTATCATTTAGATTAAATGACTTTGAAACTTCTTTATTAAAAGATATCAAACCAGTTCTCCAAATCCCCGAGTAACCCATAGAATGTGCCGCTATTAGCATATTTTGTGCTGCAGCTCCCGCAGATAATATCTGCTCTATCTCAGGAACTATATGGTGATCTTTAACAGATGAAACAACAATTATTATCAAAGGCGCTCGAAAGGGAGCATTAAGTATCTTTTCTTCATTTTCAGATGCCTTTTTTGCATCAATCTTTTTTAGAGCACTTAAGGAGGCATCGGCTAATTTTTTTCGCCCCTCCCCTGAAACCTTAATAAACTTCCAAGGTTTTAAAGATGCATGATCAGGGGCTCTCAAGGCAGTTTGAAAAATAATCTCTAACTCATCTTTTGANGGTGAAGGTTCGCTTAATCTTGGAGATGATTTTCTTGTAAGTAATGTTTCAATAGTATCCATATCTGAGGCAACTAAGTTAATGTGTCCAAGGAGTCTTTTTTTCATAAGAAAAATTATCAGAATATGATTTAGGCTTAACCTTATGTTTTTTTGATTCTTTAACTTTATAATCAAGTGAGTTTTTTTCAGCGAAAGAAATAGCAAGCTCTTTGGAGCTAAACTTCATTTTTACTTGATTTTGAGTATCTCCTGAAGAAGCCCAATTCATTAAAGGTTCAATTTCTGATCCCGATACTCTTTTAAACTCAAGAATCCATTTATTAGATTTTTTACTGCCTGATTGAGTAACTGATTTTGATTGTTTATAAATTAATGCTTTCATATTTAGTTTGATAGCCAGCTGCCATGTGCTCCAAATGGTACTCTCTGTGGTAAAATAATTTCTCCTACAGGTTTTTTATCAAAATTTTCAGTATCTACAATAATTAATTTTGATTTATCAATATTAGCATCATAAACAATTGCCATAACCCAACCATCATCCTCTGATGAGCTTCCACTTTTAGGGACAAAAACTGGTTCGCCGCCAAAAACATTATCACCCAAATTATGATCAAAGCGTTTATTGTTTTCTAGATCAAATTTATACAGATACTGATCGAATGTAAGAGTTTCTGCTTTTTCATTAAGAGCCATTGCATAACCATTCTTTGCTTTAAGTCCAACCAACCTGTCATCTACTCTAGCAAAATCACAAGGTCTGTCATCAATTTGTTCTTCAGAGCAAGTTCCTGATGTTAAATTAATAGTCCACTTCCAGATTTTACCTGTTGTATCTTCTCCACCATAAATTTCATCCATACCTCCAACCATTGCTTTGTTTTGCCTACAAACATGAAGTATAATTTTTTCATTCTCTTCATAAGCGTTCATTGGATGAAAAACAAAACACGGATTGATTTCAATCCACTTTATGTCAGAATTTGATCCATTTCTTGGCATAACCCCTAATCTAGCACCGCACTCTGGTTTAAACCCAAATGGATCAGAGCCACTAACAGCATCGTCAAGGTCGAATACCAATGGAAGATCCATAAAAATTACGTAATTTCTTGTTATGTTCCAATCATGCATCATAACAGGTTTTGGTATATCAATCTCTTCTGACTGAACTAATTCCCCCTCCTTTGATACTCGATGGTATGTTAAGTAAGGTTTTTGCATCATCTGATACCCAAAAAATAATAATTCTCCTGTTTCGGGGCAAACTCTGGGGTGTGCTGTCATTGGTCCATTTAATTTTCCATTAAAATCATAGGAATCAATAGTATTTAAATCTTCATCAACAGTCCAGGGAAGATGAGCTTCTTCAAGTGTCAAAATTTTGCCTGCATGTCTAATTACATGAGTATTGGCAGGAGAAGCCTTTAAATCAAACGAGCCCTCCATCATACCCATATCTTCTTCAAAATATGGAGTTCTCACATACTTATTCATGTAAGAAGCCTTTCCATCGTTTATTTTTACTCCATGAAGCATACCATTACCGAAAAACCAGTGATCGCTGTAACCAGAAACTGGGTTCATTCCGTTTCTTAAATACATTCCACTAATTTCTTTGGGAATTTCTCCTTTAATCTCCAAATTTTCAATAACAATCTCATCTTTTACAGGTGCCCAATTACCTTTTAAGTGCCAAGGTTTTTCTTTATCACTATTGCTTTTATTACTTTGAGGTATAGACCTCATAATTTTGTTTAAAATAGGCTTAGGTAATTTAAAAAGTAGTTTAGTAGCCGCTGTTTGAATACTCATTTCAACCTCTATTATTTTTATTGTTGTTATATTTAAATTTATAGTCTCAAATATAAACATATTTATAACTTTGGGGAAATTAAATGAATAAAATATTATCTTTTTTTATAATTATACTAATTTCAATCAGTACGAATGCCAAAATCACTACAAAACCGATTCTAACACTTGATACAGCTTCAAAAATGGCTAATTCATGCATAAGTTTAGCAAAAGAAAAGGGTTGGAAGGTAAATATTGCAATATACGAATCCCCAGGTTCATTAAAATACTACGCATCTATGGATGGCACATATCCAGCCTCAGAAGAAATCTCGAGACTAAAAGGGAAAACATCTGCCGGGTTACCATATTCTACAGCGGAATTAAGAGATATGGCCTTTGAAGGAGATTCTGCAAATAACGGTATCTTAACACTACCGGGAGTTATATTGTTGAAGGGTGGTTTTCCTATTATCTTGGATGATGGTACTCATGTAGGTGGGGTCGGTGTCTCTGGTGATAGCGGAGGAAATGATGAGAATTGTGCTAAAATTGCTTCTGAAGTTGCAAAAAAACTAATGGTTAGATAGAAATCATGTATATAATAAAATTATATAAATTTACCTTTAAAATAGTAGTTTTAACATTAGTTTTTAGTCATAATGTGTTCTCTGAAACTCTTATTGTGAATATTGAAAGCAAACACAACAATGGGTTAGCGCTTATAGGGATTTATGATAAAGAAGAAAATTTTGGTAAAGCAAAGGTTAATCAAGAGCTTAAAGAAGAAAAAGTTCTTACCGGAGCAGTAACAAAAATCACGAATAATAGAGCTCAAATTAAATTTAACATCCCTTTTGGATCCTATGCTATTTCAGGGTTTCAGGATTTTGATGGTAATGGAATAATGTCAGGGAATTTCTTAGGTATACCAAAAGAACCTTTTGGTTTTTCAAATAATGCAAGAGGGAAATTTGGCCCTCCAAAGTGGAAAGATGCTGTATTTATTTTTAATACGCCAAATCAAGAAGTTATATTAAAACTTAAAAAACTATAAATAAATCAATTATTTATTAAAAATTATTAATGTATTATGGAGAATATGTTGGAAACTATCACATGCTTTTTTAATTTTAGAAGTCCTTACGCCTATCTTGGGGTAAGAAAAGCTTTAGAAAAAAATTTAAAATTTAAATTTATACCAGTTTGCTACCTTCCTAAGGAGCTTTTAAAGTTCCTCGAAGATGCTGCAGAAAATGAATACAAAAGATCTTATTTTTTTGAAGATTGTGAGCGCTTGTTTGAAGAAATAGGAATAAAAAATGTTAGTAAAATTATATCAAAAGAGGCTAATTGGCCAAAAGTTCATGCATCTTGGCTGTGTGCGGAAGAAAATGGTTTTGGCGATAGCTTTATGCTTGAAGCATTTAACGCAAGATGGAAGAATAATCTAGATATAGGAAAAGAAGATATCATTGAAGAAATTTGTAATAAAATTGGTTTTAGTAAAGACTTAGCCTTAAGCGCTATGAATGATGATCGATATGATAAGCAATTAAAGTCATTTACTAAAATTATGAGAGAAAATAAAGTTTTCGGTGTACCGACATTTTTATATAAAAATGAGAGGTTTTGGGGGCAAGATAGGATAGAAATACTTTATAACAGAATATCAGAAGATAAATGACACTAACTTATTCATCAATGTTAGCTCTAGGGAAAAATATTCCTCCATCTATTTTAATGGACACAAATAATAATAAATATCAGCTAGGTGAAGGTAGCTATAAGGCTTATATTTTTGCTTTCATCTGCAATCACTGTCCATACGTTATTCATATAAAAGAAAAAATGTCAGAATTATTAAATAATGCCTATAGAAATGACTTTAGTGTGTTTGCAATTAATTCAAATGATATGGAAAGTTATCCATTAGATAATAAAGAAATGATGAAAAATGATATTAAAAAATTTAATTATGAGTTTCCTTATTTAATTGATGAAGATCAAAGTGTTGCCAAATCTTTTCAAGCAATGTGTACCCCTGAATTCTATATTTTTGGTAACAATAAGGATCTTATTTATAGAGGTAGGTTTGATAAAAGTAGTCCTGGTAATAATGAATTAACAGACGGTAGTGATTTACAAATGGCTATTCAATCAATTAAACGGGGGGAAAGAATAATCAAGCAACAATACCCAAGTATGGGATGTAATATAAAATGGAAAAAAGGTAATGAACCAGATTATGTTAGGTAAAATATAGCATAATTATTATTTTACTCTTTCAAGCCTATAGGGATCTCCAGGAACAAATTTTTCATGAGCCCTTCTCCATCTAGCAAACTCACCTAATATATGATTGGGGTCACCATGAAGTTCCGTGAAAACACCATTTAAAGATCTAGTATCGATATATGCAGCATCAACACCGTCTGCCCATAATCTACAAGCGAGATCAAACCCCATATCTAAATACCTGTTGAGTTCTTCTTCAAAATCAGTAACTAGGATCCCAATATGATGAAAACCCTCCTCACCTCTTTTGAACATATCTCTGTATATAGATGGAGTTTCATCGTGCTGCTCAATAAATTGAATCATAGTATCACCAAGATAACCAAAAGCATAAGAAACATCTGATTCCTGTTTCGTACCCCTATATTCAAATCTATCAGTCTTATGATGGTGAGTAAAAACAAACGGCCCTGCTCCGAATGTTTTGCTCCATTTTTTTACAGATTCCTCAATATCATTAACGAAATAAGCTTGTTGGAAAATAGAATTTTTTTGAATAATCAATTTAATTTACGCCTTTATTAATTTACCAGGTAATTCACCTGTTGAAACACCATCCTTATATGTAATGCTTCCTGAAACAATAGTATATTTATAACCATCTACTCTCTGAACAAGTCTTTTGCCACCAGCAGGAAGGTCATAAAGAATCTCAGGAGAATAAAGAGTTAAGTTATCAAAATCTATTACATTGATATCAGCCTTCATTCCTTCAGCTATAACACCTCTATCTTTAAGCCCTATAGCTAGAGCGTTATCCTGAGTATAGGATTTAATAATCCAAGGCAGATCAAGTTTTTTTCCTCTCGTTCTATCCCTACCCCAAAAAGTTAACATATGAGTTGTAAAGCTTGCATCACAAATAGTTGAACAATGGGCGCCGCCATCACCTAAGCCGAGGAGGGAGTGCTCGCTACTAATCATTTCAAGACTTGCATCTAAAGAATAATCTAAATAATTACCTATTGGGTAATAAAGAAGGGCATTTCCGTCATCCTCTAGCAAAACATCATAAATATAATCATTAAGATCTTTATTAGATTTTGAAGCCTTAGATCCTAAGCTTTCCTCTTTAAGGGGCTCATAATCAGGAATTTTGTCTAATAAATAAATATTATCCATATTTCTTAAAATAGATTTAACTAATCCATTATCTGATGAACCTCTTTCACTTAAGATCCTTTCTTTAAACTCCTTAGTTTTCATAATCTTAACCCTTTCTGTAAAAGGAAGGTTTGAAATTTCTACATAGGAAGGATGTCCTGAAAAAGGATTAAGAGTTAAATTGAGGCCTAGCATTAATCCAATAGGCCTTCCTGCTGCTTGAGCCCTAATAGGAAAGCCATTATTGGCTGAAGTTTCTATCCAATTTAAAAGGTCTTTATAGCCATACTTTGTTCCATCGGTTTGAGCTAAGGTTATTGACAAGGGTCTTCCAGAAACCTTAACCATCTCTTCCAGCATTTTAAATTCTTCATAGCCACCTAAAAAGTCAGAAACTAGCTGAAGAACACCCTTTCCAGTTTTTCCAATTTCTTCAGCAATTTTTATTAACTCATTTCCCGCAGCATCAAAACTCGGAACTAGATCGCCTTTAGATGTCTTATGAAAAATTGTTCTAGAGGTTGTAAATCCTATTGCTCCAGATTTTATAGCCTCTGCAGATATCTCAGCCATTTTTTTAATATCATCATCGGTAGCAACCTCTCTATCAGCTCCCCTTTGACCCATTACATATAACCTAAGGGCTCCATGAGGAATTTGAGCGCCAATATCCATATCATAAGATCTATTTTCCAAGACATTTAAATAGTCAGAAAAGGTATTCCATTGCCAATCAAGTCCTTCTGTTAAAACTACCTCCGGTATATCCTCGACACCTTCCATAAGACTAATTAATTTATCGTGGTCATCATCACGAACAGGAGCAAAACCCACACCACAATTACCCATCAAAGCAGTAGTTACTCCATGCCAAGATGATGGTGACAGATAATTATCCCATGTAGCCTGACCATCATAATGAGTATGTATATCAACAAAACCAGGGGTAACAATGAAACCACTAGCATCAATTTCTTTTTTTGAATTATAGCTATTATCAAAATTCCCAATCTTTTCAATAAAGCCATCTTTTATTAAAATATCAGAAACTATTTCTGGACCGCCGGATCCATCTATAATCGTACCATTGCGAATTATTAGATCAGCTTGACTCATCCCTTCCTCCTATTAAAAGAAATATCTTAGTTTAAGGATAATATGGTTAAACAAAACAAATCAATTATTATTTTTAAATTTAAGATCTAATCTTTTATAACCCCTGGTAGCAAACGTAGGTATGTGAGATAAATCTGCATTTTTATCTAGCTCAATATCTTTTAGTCTATCAAAAAATGTTTCAAATGCAATTCTAGCTTCTGCTTTAGCCAAACCTAGGCCAACACAGATATGGGGACCAAAACCAAAACCTACATTTTGAGAAGAATTAGATCGATAAATATCAAATATATTAGGATTTTTAAAGTACTTTGGATCTCTTCCAGCTGTTCCCCAACCAAGCATAATACTCGAGTCTTTTTCTATCTTAATACCTCCAATTTCCGTATCTTCTGTAACAACTCTATAAAGACATTGAACGGGGGCATCAAATCTCATAACCTCATCAATAAAACCAGGAATAAGAGTGTAATCTTTACTAATAGCATCCATGACTTCTGGGTACTCAAATAGCAACCGCATAGCATTACCAATTAAGTTTGTTGTTGTTTCATTTCCGGCCAACATAAGAGTATTAACTATCGGCAAAACTTCTGAAGTATCTAAAGACTTACCTTCGACCTCAGCAACTGCTAGTGAAGTTATTAAATCATCTTTTGGACACTTTCTTCTTTCATCTATTGTGGCCTCAAAGTGATTGTTTGCTTCTACGAATGATTTTGCAACCCTTAGCCTAGCTTTATGATCAAGAACATCTAAGTTTCCTGATAGAATGTCATCCGACCAATGCTTAAACTGTTCGGCATCATCCCTAGACATCCCTAAAGCTTCGGCAATAACAATCATTGGAACATAAACTGCATAATCTTTTATAAAATCAGTTTTACCATTAAAAATAAAACCATCTATTAATCCATTAGCAATATCACGAATTTTAGGCTCCATTGATCTAACCCATTTACCTGTAAATGCTTTATTTACAAGCTTTCTATGAAGGGTATGTTTTGGAGGGTCAGTTGTCCAAAGAGCATTTACAACCTTTGGTCCTTTATCAAATACTTCTTTAACGTCTTTCTCAAGTGGCTCGCCACTTACACCAGTTGGTATAGGCCCTCCTTCCGAAAAATAGCTATTCGAGAAAGTTGAAGTATTTTTTGTTATAGCCTTAATATCATCCATCCTTCCAATCCAATAACCAACTCCGTTAACCTCAACGGCACGCGCATCATCTCTATGAATTGCTTCATAAAAATCATATGGATATTCCATAATCTTAGGATTAGTGAGATCGTATTCGTATGCTTTTTTCATCTAAATTATTTTACTAATCATCAAAATGATCAAATTCATATTTAATTGATAGTTCAATTAAAAATCGCCATAGATATTCCATTGAGTTTTGGTCAAGACCAAGATCTTTTGATTGAGACCTTATACCTGAAATAACCTCTTCTATTCTCTCATGGTCTCTTATTTCATTCGTATTTTTTTTAATTAAAGAGGCTTCATGAATTAATGAAAATCTATCTTTAAATAATGATAGTAAGGATGAGTCAATTTGATTGAGCTCAGCTCTTAAGTCTTTCATATTGTCATATTTCATTTTATCCTCCAAGGTATTTGGTTAATTCCTTAACAATTTTAAATAAATTTATAATTTTTTAAATAAAAATATTTATTTAATAAGTTAAAAAAATAAATCTTATTATATAATATATATATCAACAATAGTAGCATCTTGAACACCACTTGAATCTAGAATGTCATCTACCCCAAAGATAGATGCAAACTGATCAAAGGAAAGGTCTACCCCAACCTCACCAGATGATGTATTTCCAGATAAATTATAATTAAACTTACCAGCTCCATTTATAGTAACTTCTCTGCCATTTTCGAATGTAATTTGAGCAGCATTATTTGTAAAAATAGCCTTGTCTACAAAAGTATTTGAGGGAATCTGAATGGTATTAAAACCTTCAGTATCTGTAATTGACGTTTTATTATTTTCTTTTAGTAAATGAGAGATAAAGTAAGTATCGTCACCCTCTAAACCTCTGTAAGTAGAATGACCTGAAGTTGCTACAATAACATCATCATTATTAGAAAAGTTTAATGTACCTAATTGTTTAAATTTAGACATATACATTGAAGAAATAGAGTCTGCATCTGCTGGTGGTTCACCCCTTGCCAAAGAATCAATAAACTGCATACCAGATATAACCTTTCCAAAAACTGTATATTCGTTATCAAGAGAAGGGTAATCATTAAATGTAATAAAAAACTGTGAGTTGGCGCTATCTGGATCACTGCTTCGCGCCATACCAACAGTACCTCTTTCATAGCTGATTAAAGAAAACTCAGAATCTAAATTAGGTAAACTTGAACCGCCAGTTCCATTTCCGTTCGGATCACCTGTTTGAGCCATAAAACCATCAATAACTCTATGAAAAAGTAAACCATCATAAAAACCACTTTCAACTAATGTTTTAATTTGATTTACGTGGTTTGGCGCAAACTTTGGGAGAAATTCAATTCTCACTAAGCCAACAGAATCACCATTTGTAACTTCCAATATGGCAATATTTTCAGAATTATCATATTGTGTAAGAATTGGATTTAAATTATTGATTTTATTAGATAAAAATAGTGACTCTTTGTAAAGATTTTTTATCATTGCCACATCATAATTACCTAAAGTTATCGTATCAGAATAGGATACCGAAGACGGTACCTCCATAACACTTTCAAGANTTTTGGATAATTTTATGTCACCCATTCCTAGAATGTTACCTATAGAATTGAGAGTTTTTTGAGCTAAATCTGAATTAGAACCTATATCATCTGCTTCAATTTCAATAATTGCAAAATTAAATAAATCAGAAGTTACGGATGCCGACCATGTATCTTCTATTCCACCTTTTTCATCAATAGTGGTAAGACCAAAAGTAAGATCTGCTTCTGTATTATCGTCAATCAGTTTGAATTGAATTTTATCAATTGCATCGTCCCATGCCTTTATAGAATTATTTATTACTTCTTTTTCAGTATCAGAAAAGCGCCTTGTAATATCTTTTGAAACACCATCTGTAGTTGTTTTTATTTCAGTGGATGGAAAGCTATAAGTAATTATCTTAATAGAAGTGTCAGACGTTTCCCATTTTATTCCATAATAATCTTGAAAGAATCTTTGAGTAAAAAAGCTCTCTTTTTGAAATATGTAGGGATTAATATTTGAACTCATTAAGGTTTACCTGATAATTTAAATGGTCGGGGCGGAGAGATTCGAACTCCCGACCCCCTGGTCCCAAACCAGGTGCGCTACCAGGCTGCGCTACGCCCCGAAACATTTAAACTTTTTATAAACGGTTTATCGTCTTTTTGTAATAATTTTTTTTAAGGCCTCAATCTTCCTTAATTTAAAAATGGATGTAACACTTAAAACATTTCGTGTCGATACTTTAAGCATTGTATTACAATAAACATAATCGCCTCTTACATGGGAAACATCTCCATAACCCTCCAGCCACTCACCTTCTCTTGCGGCAGAAAGAAATTCAGAATTAAATTTTATAGTCACCCCTGCACGTTTGGTCTTTGAATAAACTGTGTGGCCCAAAACACCGTCAGCGAATGACATTAGCATTCCACCGTGAGCTATATTTGCTGCATTACAATGCCTATCCAATATGAAAGCGCCATGCGTCCAACGATCAGAATCTTTTTTGATATAAAAAGGTCCGTTATGATTTGTAAAAGGACCCCTCCTTTCATTAATAATAAAACCTTGAGGAATATCAGTCATTAAAAACTCCATTTAATTGTGTTTATTATAAAACCTATAAAACCTCTATAAAATTATTACTTTAGAATTATAAAATCCCTGATTAGCTTCTATATAAATATTAAGTATTAACAAAAATAATTTCCCTATTTAAACGAAAATCAATATAACTTATTCTTATTTACAGATAAAANGGTGCCAATATGGAAATGAAAGGTGAAAAAATAATTTTTGCTTCAAGGCAAGAGGTTTGGGATGCTCTAAATAATCCTGATCAGCTATTGAAAGCTATTCCAGGAGCGCAAACTGTAGAAAAAACTGATGCAGAAAATTTAACCGCAACAGTTAAAACAAAAATCGGACCAATAAGTGCAAAATTTGCTGGTAAAATTAAATTATCTGAAGTTAACCCTCCATATAGTTATACATTAACTGGCGAAGGTTCTGGAGGAGCTGCTGGGTTTGCAAAAGGCGAGGCGAAAGTATCCNTGGAAGAGCATAATGATGGAACACTCCTTATGTATTCTGTAAATGCAAGTGTTGGAGGAAAATTAGCTCAAATAGGTCAACGACTAATTGATACTGCAGCTAATAAATTAGCAGATCAGTTTTTTGGAAAATTTAATGAAATTTTATCACAGGGCAATGATTCACAAAGAAATGATGAAATAGTTGTTGATAATAGCGAAGGCTTTTCTCCAAAAGTTTGGATAAGTACATTGGCAATTCTTTCAATTTTAAGTATTGTTTTATGGTATTTTTTAGGTCAAATATAAAATAACAAATAAAAGCATGGGGGAAAAATGCCTTTAGTAGAAATAGAAGTAAACGGAAAAAAGATGTCTTCTGAGGTTGAGGAAAGACAATTACTTGTTCATTTTCTTAGAGATGATCTTAATTTAACAGGAACGCATGTAGGATGTGACACAAGTCAATGCGGGGCATGTGTAATTCATTTAAATGGGATTGCTGTAAAAAGCTGCTCTATGTTAGCTGTACAAGCCAATAAATCTTCTATTACAACCATTGAAGGTCTTGCTGAAGATAATAAACTTCACCCAGTTCAGGAGGCTTTTAAAGAAAACCATGGATTACAATGTGGTTTTTGTACTCCAGGGATGATAATGGCTGCTGTTGATTTAATTAATAGAAAACCTATTCTTAATGAAAAAATTGTAAGAGAGGAACTGGAAGGAAATTTATGCAGATGCACTGGGTATCAAAATATTGTCAAATCAATTTTAGCTGCCGCTGAAAAAGTACAGGCCTAATATGTATAAATTTAATTATATTAAAGCAACATCAATTGAAGAGGCATCAACAGCCTTATCTAGCAACCCAGAAGCAAAAATACTTGCTGGAGGAATGACACTTATACCAACTATGAAGCAAAGATTGGCTTCACCAGAACAACTTATCGATATAAGGCATATTGAAGAGCTTAAATTTATTAAAAATGAGTCTGATAATATAGTAATAGGATCAGTTTCAAATCATTTTGAAGTCTCCTCTTCAGAAATAGTTAGAAATAATTTACCCTCATTGTCTAAACTTGCTGAAGGTATTGGTGATCCTCATGTAAGAAATATGGGAACTATTGGGGGATCAATAACAAATAATGATCCAACAGCTGACTACCCTGCTGCTTGCTTAGGCCTTGGTGCAACAATAAAAACTACAAAAAGAGAAATAAAAGCTGATGAGTTTTTTATTGATCTATTTGAAACAATTCTCGACGAAGATGAAATTGTTACTCAAGTATCTTTTCCGATAATTAAAAATTCTTGTTATATGAAATTTCCAAATCCAGCATCAAGATATGCAATGGCTGGTGTTTTTATCTCAAAATCAGATAATGAAATAAGAGTGGCCGTCACAGGTGCAGGAGAAAATGGTGTCTTTAGATGGAAAGAAATGGAAAATGCCCTTTTAAGTGATTGGTCCACATCAACCGCAGAAACAATTAAGCTTTCTTCTGAAGGTGTAATGTCTGATATTCATGGAAATTCTGATTATCGCGCCAATCTAGTTAATATTATGGCAATAAGAGCAGTCGAAACTTTATCAAATGGAAACTAATGACCCAATCGAATCTGCCCTTTTATGGCTAAATAATGGTCATAATGTTGCAATTGCAACTGTTGTAAAAACTTGGGGCTCAGCTCCAAGGAAAGCAGGTTCTCAACTAGCTATTCGCGATGATGGGCTGATGGTAGGGTCAGTATCAGGTGGATGTGTTGAAGGTGATGTTGTTTCGAATGCTCTTGAAATTATCGGTAAACCAACAATAAAATTGTTACAATATGGTATTACAAATGATAAAGCTTGGGAGGTTGGATTGGCCTGTGGAGGAGATATAAAGATACGTATCGAGTCTTTGGAAAGCAATGAATAAAGAAATTTTAGAGAGAATTGTAAGCCTTAAGAAAAAAAAAGAGCCCTTTTGTTTAGTTTCAAAAGTAAATTCAACTGATACATTTGTAATAACTCTTGAAGATTCTGATAAGAGTGATTTGAATAAATCTATAAATAAAGCTTTAAAAGAAGATAAGTTGATTCTTGTAGAGAGTAACAATGAAGATTGGATAATTAACCCGTTTAACCCTCCTCCAAAATTAATAATTGTTGGGGCCGTCCATGTAGCTCAATCCTTAGCATTAATAGCTGAAAACCTAGACTTTGAAGTAATAATTGTAGATCCGAGAGAAGCATTTGCTGAACAAGAGAGGTTTCCAAACAATAAAGTTATCTGTGCTTGGCCTGAAGATGCATTTAATGAACTGGTTCTTGACTCACGAACCGCTGTTGTAACACTTACTCATGAGCCAAATTTAGATGATATAGCCTTAAAAAGAAGCCTAGAATCAGAATGTTTCTATATTGGAGCTTTAGGGAGTAAAAAAACTCACAAAAAGAGAATTGAAAGGTTTTTGGATAATAATATTAGTCATGAAGATATTTTGAAAATTAATGGTCCTATCGGCCTCCCCATCAATGCTCAAACACCAGGTGAAATAGCCATTTCAATAATGTCTGAGATTATTTCATGCCTAAGAAATCAAAAATATACAATGGAAGAGTTGAGAGAAAATTGGAACAACCGTTAAATAAAGTAGCTTGCTTTATTTTAGCAGCTGGAATGTCCAAGCGAATGGGTTCTGAGAATAAATTATTAAAGAAATATAAAAATAAAATTATTATAAATCAAACACTTAAAAATCATTCTGAAAGTAAATTAGAAAAACTAAATATTATAATTGGTCATGATAAAGAATCTTTAAAAGATACTCTTAAAAATTTTCAAATAGGAGTAATAGAAAATGATAATTACATGAGCGGTATGCTCTCTTCAATTAAGAGAATTAATGATTATATCGATAATGAAGTAACTGGAATAATGATTTCTCTTGCAGATATGCCGCTCGTTAGCTCAAAAGACATCAATTCCATTCTAGATACATTTTTATTGCATGATGAAAAAAAAATTTGCATTCCTGAGTTTAACGGAAGACTTGGAAATCCAATTATAATCCCCCTAGAAATATATAAAAAAATTATTCAAAACGAAAATTTACTCAAAGATAAAGGTCTAAAAAGTACAATCCTTGATGGAAAATTTGATATTGTAAGAGCAAGAAGCTCCTCTGGAGTTTTAAAAGACTTCGATACACAAAAAGATTTTAATTAAACAAAGCTAGATTTTCAGATAAAAACTGACCTATTTCATTATGAATAACTAAATCCGCGTATTTATCTAAATCAGTCGCCTCTCTATTTAAAATTACAAGGTTGGCACCGTTATTTTTAGCAATAATAGGAAAGCTAGCGGCCGGATAGACCTGCAAAGAAGAGCCTATAGCGAAGAAAAGGTCACATGATAATGTAGCCTCCTCTGCTCTAAGCATTTCATTTTTTGGCATTGGCTGGCCAAAGGAAATCGTTGCTGTTTTTATTATACCTTTACATTCTTCACAATAAGGAGGTTTATTTGTGCTCTCAAACAATCTTTTAATAAGATCTAGCTCATATCTTTTTTCACAATCCAGACACTTTGCGTAAGTCGTATTACCGTGAAGCTCTATAACATCATCACTTAAAATACCTGAATTTTGATGTAAATTATCAATATTTTGAGTGATTACCTTATAAACTTTTCCTATTTTATTCAATTTTGAAATTGCATTATGACCAGAATTTGGTTTTGCATTAGATATTGTAGCATCAATATCAAATTTTCTTTTCCAAAACTCAATTCTTATATCTTCTGAGGACAAGAAGTCTTTGAACTCTATTGGTTGATTTTTAGTCCACATACCTGATGGACTTCTGAAGTCGGGAATTCCTGATTCAGTTGAAATACCAGCACCTGTAAAAACAACTATTTTTGAACTTTCGTTCAATAAATTTTTAAAAATATCAATACCCATATCTACTCATACTGATAAAAGATAAAAAACAATAGTAATTATAGAATAATTATCAGATTTTAATTTGCTATGATGTTGAAAAATCTTTGAGCATTTTTTTTAGCTCAAGACTATGTTGCTCTTCTTGACCAATCATATTCCTTGAGTATTCTTCAAGATAAATAGAAGCATTCTCAACACTTTCAAGTAACTTTTTATATAAGCTTAACGCATATAATTCATGATCTAGGCTTTCTTGAAGAATATCCTGAATAGAATGACGATGACTTTCATTTATTTTTGCAATTTTTTGACTTGGATGACCATCAAGGCCTGTAAGGAGTTCACCTGCCTGTTGTGCATGCGTTAATGATTCCTGGGCCTGTGCTTGCAAAAACTCAACAATAGGAATTCTATTTGGTCCTGATACCATTAAAGAAGAATGAGTGTATCTTACAACACCAGCTAGTTCGTACTCCATTACTTCATTAAGAATATCGCAAACAACTTTATTATCCATTTCTCTCATTTTAATCTCCTAACTTTGATTTATTGAGTTTATAGCAAATAAAATAATACCTGTGTGCAAATGCAATTTATTTGCACAAAAAAAATTAAATTATTAAAAGCTTTTTATAAATTTAGATTATTGTATCATTATATTTAGGTTTAATTTTGCGGAGATTTACATGCGTAGCTTATTTTTAACAGTTTTTTTGGGGTTCTTAATTTCATTTAATTTTAGTGTTTACTCTAAAACAATTGATGCTGAAAGTAGATTTGAAATAATAGATGTGATGAATAAGTATGCTATTGGGATTGATTCCAAGGATTACGCTCTTTTTAGATCAATTTTCTCTGATGATGTGGAGGTAAGTATTGTTTATACTTCGAATTTTGGTAGCGGTAATACTGTAAATATAAAAGGAGCAGATAATTGGGTTAACTATGTTGATGAACAAATAAGCATATATAGAAATACACAGCATATGTTAGGAAACCCAATGATTTCTTACGATGGCAAGGTGGCAATCGTTAGAACTGACTTAACAGCAATTCATTATTATGCTGATAAACCTGATGTTTCTACAACTTTTTGGGGGTACTATGAAACGCATATGGTCAATGAAGGTGAATGGAAAGTTATAAAGCATACATTGACAGGAATAGGCGCTAACTAATTAAAAGATTTCCTTAATATTTGAAAACATTTGAGGAGATTTATCAAAATTAATAAATTTTGATTCATCTTCCCATAAAAGTCTTGCAGCATCTCTAGATTTTTTTTCATTATTTATATTCTTAAAAATATCCCAAGAGTCCCAATAAAGCTCTGCTATCCCATCAAAATCATGAGGTAAAGATCCTTCAGGAACCCTTGTCCTTCTCAAGGAATCTAAATAATCAAAATTTTGACAATGTATTTGATCGTACTTAAGAATTTTCAAATCCCTTGAAACACTCTTAACTAGCGGGGCATGTTTATTTATCCAATAATCTTGGAATTGACTTCTTGATAAATGATCTAATCGAGTTAAACAAAAGGAGAGTTTAATCATTTTATTCTCACAAATATAAATATATTAGTCATTAAGCTTATAAATCTTCGATTGATTCAACAAATGCTTTTACAATATTATTTGTTCTTTCCTCTCCAAAAACATCATTCTCCATTCTAACTGGAGCAAAACCCAATGAAACTCTATTTTCTTTATCCGCAATAGATAATGATCCTCCCCAACCAGTCCAATAACATGTTTTATCATTTTTAAAATAGCCCATCCATGTACCATTTTTGACTGGTAGTGCAAAACCAATCCCCCATCTAACAAGATTGTCTAAAACTAAATCATTACCAATAATTTGTTCAGCAAAAATATTTTCTAGAGTTTTTTCAGATAAAAATTTAACACCATCAACTTCACCATGATTAGCGATCAAGGCCATACATTCAGAAATCGATTTACCATTGCCATGCCCCCCTGCTGCTGGTATCTCGGATATTCTCCAATCTTCCTCAAGAGCACATGAAGGTTTAAGAATGCCGTTAGCCATAGTTTTATAAGCTGGAGATTCTTTATCCATTTCATCAAATAAATCTTCGGTACTTGGATCACCTGGCATATAAATATTTGCAACCCTATTAAAATCCATAGGATCTAGTCCAATATGAAAATCACTATTTAAAGGCTTTGCAATTTCATCTTGAAAAAACTGACCAATAGTTTTGCCTGATATTCTTTTGACAATTTCACCTATTAAATAGCCTACACTTATAGAATGGTATCCAACTTCTTTACCTGCTTCCCAAAAAGGTTTCTGTTTAGCCAAAAGCATACATAATTTATCCCAATTATAATAATCCCTGTAATCAATTTTAGAATCCCAGCCAGAGAGCCCTGATGAATGACTCATGATATGACTTACCAAAATATTTTCTTTTCCATTTTCTGAAAACTCAGGCCAATAATCTTTAACCGGAGCATGAAAATCTAGTAAACCTTTTTCGTAAAGAATATAAGCACATAATGAAGCCATATTTTTAGTACTAGACCAAACATTAACAATGGTATCTTCTAACCAGGGTTCTTTTTTTTCTTCGTCTTTAAACCCATCCCATAAATTTAAAATAACTTTTCCATTATAGGTAACGCCTAGCGATGAACCAACATCAAGACCTTCATTAAAATTTTGTTCATAAGCATCTTTTAGTTTATAAAATTTTTTATCTGAAAACCCATTAGCAGTCATTGAAAACCTCTTAAAAAAATAATTTAAATAACAATAAAATAAAAACATATTAAAAAGCTTTGTAAAGGTAATTTTAAGAAAGCTTTGTGATTTTCAAGCAAACTCATTTAAGTTAAGAAAAATTAGTTACTAGCAATAAAAGGAGAGTAAAGTGGCATCTTTAAATTTCAATTCAGGTAAAAATTTTATCATTCCAACCGAAAATGATATGACCTATCGAGGTCTTGGAGGTGACGATGTTTATATCATCTCAAAAGCAATTCCAAGTAACGTAAAAATACAAATTATTGACACCGAAGGCTCAAACATAATCGAATTGGTCGACGGTATAACAATCACTACCTCACTTTTTACTAAAAATGCCACAAGACTTACTCTTTCAAACGGTTCGGAGATTACCATTAATGGGGCTGATAAATTTACTTATGAAACTAGTGGAAATTCCACTACTGGTGATGTTGGGTCACAATGGACTTATTCAGACTTTGTAAAAGGAATGGGGGTAACAGATGGCCCTCCTGCCTCAGGATCTAAAAATGGTTCTTCTAACTTTGTTATTAGTGATGCATTCGAGGTACCTGAAACTGAAGATACTGGTAATGGGGCGAAAGAATACACAATAATAAATATTGATGTTTCCTCTGACAGTATTATTACAGCTACAAGCCAAGCAGAAGATTTCCGATACGAAGTAGGAACAGACGGTATTTCTAAAGAAGGTGCCTATGATGTAACGATCGAAGGATTTGATAAAGCGAATGATAAATTAACCCTTATAATAATTGGAGGAACATCAAATCTAACAACTAAAGAATTTGATTCTATAGAAAATGTAGATGTTATTTCAAATGGTATTTCAGGAACAGAAATTTACTTTGCTCCAGATTCAAGCAAAGATAGCGGTACGCTGAAAATACCAAATGTAGAAGAGTTTATCGAGGATTTATGGGTAGCGACATCATATACGGTTGAGATTATTGCTGATATAAATTTAGTATAAATATCACCTCTTAATAAAGAATGAGAAAATAATATGAATAAAGAAAGCTCAAACTTAATCCCTTTTTCTCAATTACCAAAAGGTATATGGAGAAAAATTGTTCTTTTCGGGCTATCGATTTTTTTTATAAATGCTGGCATAACCCACTTTACAAATTTACCTTTTTATTTATCCATAATGCCTCCATCACTTCCACTGCACAAAGAAGCTGTTTATATCAGTGGTTTTTTTGAGGTTATTGGAGGTATTGGCTTACTAATACCTCGGTTTCGAAAAATAGCAGGATGGGGCTTATTTGCTCTTTTAATCGCTGTTTATCCAGCTAATATATATATGGCGATAACACCAGAAGCATTTCCCGACATACCTATTTATGCTCTTTATATTCGCCTAGCTTTTCAATTTATATTTTTTTATTGGGCTTATTCTTTAACACGGCCTAATTTTAATCCGGGATATTAAAGAGCTATTTTATATTCCCATCGGTACATCTTTATCGATAATTATTGATGATATTAGCCACTTTCTATCTTCCTTTATGAGTGTGAAAAAAGCATTAGCCCTAAGATATTTTTCGTCAAATTTATTAAGTCTTGAAAAATTTAATTGAACTATAGCAGTGTTATTTAATTCCGCTATTGTATCCATAGAATTAACAAAAGAATATTCCCAACCAGTTTTTTTAAGACCTTCATAGTCAATAAAAGTTGAAATCTTCTTATGGAAATCTTTCTTACCATTATTTAAAACCATAATTGGTAATTGAAAACTCTCATCTAGTACCTTTTTAGAATTAAAGTCTAAAACATATTTTTTAATTGCTTCATTCGGAGTTTCTTTANGATATGTATTAGATTGTGTATTCCAATTCTCAGAAGTGATTATATAAATCACCAATACCACAGTTGATACCAGTACTATTGATTGAGCCAACCAACCAAATCTCAATGCTATTTCAATCATTTTAAATCCTTTATGAATGTTAATAAATTTTTATAGTTGATTTGGGTGTATAATGTATATTTAAAAATTAAATATTCAGAAAAGTTAAATTTTATTATCAGAGTATTAAAAATAGCGCCCAAAGTTTAATATCTCTGGGCGCTATCTTGAATTAAGCTTTAAAATTTATAGTTTAACTTCAAACCAAAATTTCTTCCCGGTAAGGGAACTTCATTCTTAACAAAAGAAGAGTGATTCCTAGCAACCTCATCAAGAAGGTTTTTACCAAATAATGATAAGCTTATTTTACTTTGATTGCTTAGAACAAAAGATTTTCTTAGAGAAAAATCAAGCATTTCAAAACCCTGAGTCATTGTTTCACCTTCACCAATATCATTTTGCTCTTCAATATCTTTAAAAGTAAGTCGTGCTTCAAGATTATCTTCAGAATAAGAAATAGTTAAAATATTTCTTTCAGGTACAATTCTTGGAATATTAGCTCCATTCTTAAACTCACCTGTGACTGAATCTCTACCCAAGGATAAAGTAAGATTTCCTCTATCAAAGTTAAATATTTGACTAACCTCAAACTCATAACCTTCGAGCTCAGCATCTTTTTGAAGATAATTTGCTAAAATAAGTCCGCCATGATCTTCATGTTCATGCTCATCATGTTCTTCTTCGGTTTCATCTTGTAAATAAATAAAATTATCTATTTGATTAGAAAAAATATTACCTTTGAAAGAAAAATTATTATTTTGATAATAAATATTCAAATCAATATTATTCGAAGTCTCTGACTCAATGTTTGTATTGCCTACTTCAAATCTACCGGTAGCGAGATGGGCTCCATTCATAAATAATTCAACAGCTGATGGCGCTCTTTCAACTCTTGCAAGACCAAGGCTTAGAGTAAAATTATCATTAAGTTCTCTTGAGAGATTAACTGCAAAACTTGTTTGACTAAAATCTCTATTATAGAACTCAATCTCTTCCTCGTGCTCATCTTCATCGTGATGTTCGTCTTCATCATCATGTTCGTCTTCATCGTGATGCTCGTCTTCATCGTGATGCTCGTCTTCATCGTGATGTTCATCTTCATGATGAGCTAAAGAACCTTTTCGAGAAATATCGTCATATCTAATCCCTACATCAAGATCAAATAAACCAAATTCTTTGCACAAATAATAACCTAAAGAAAATTCCTCATTATCTGTTGGCCTCATAAATGCTTCGGCACCAATTATTGAAATTTCTTCTTCAGCATAGTTAAATGATAATTTCTGCTCAACAAAATCGTTACTTAAATCAAAAATAAAGCCAAGCTCTTTAGCTTTATTTTCAAAATTTGTAGGACCTTCTTCATGCCCGTGCTCATCATGCTCATCCTCGTCATGATGCATTTCTTCATCACCATGTTCTTCTTCAGCATGCTGCTCAGTATGAAGATATTCAGAAGATCTAATAAAATAATTTATAGTTTTAAGCCAAGAATTATTAACTATATATGAACCTTCAATATCAAAAACATCAGACTCTGTACTTGAGAAAATTCTTTCACCTTCATGCTCACCTTCTTCATGGTGGGCCTCTTCTTCATGATGTTCGTCTTCATCGTGATGCTCGTCTTCATCGTGATGAGCTTCTTCTTCGTGTCCGCCATGGCCTTCATGACCTTCACCATGAAAAGGTATGCCAAAAAGACTTTCTGAGTTTTTGTAAGAAAAACCAAAATAACCCCAATCACCAGTTTTAGATATTCCGAATCTTTTCGAAGTCGACTCAAAGTCAGAATTTGGTAAATAACCAAGATTCTCATCATGTTCATCTTCATCGTGATGAGCTTCTTCTTCATGATGTTCATCTTCATCGTGATGTTCGTCTTCATCGTGATGTTCATCCTCAGAGTGCAAAATAGCACCATTAGGAATATCAAAATTATCAAACTGTGAGTCTTTAATAGCAAAGCTTAAATTAAAGCCACCAATATTATTTTGAAATGAAAGACTTCCAGCTTCACCATCATTAACGCTTTGCGATTCAAGACCAATATTTAAATTCATTTTTTCAAAATCTTTTCTAGCAATTGTATTATCAATTATATTAATAATCCCGCCAACTGATCCACTTGAATAGAGCAAAGATGATGGCCCTCTTACTATTTCAATTTGTTGAATATCATTTAAATCAACCTCATTCATATGATCATCACCAACAGAAGAAACATCTCTAAGAGTCTTTCCATTGTTCATTTTTTTTACTCTGCTTCCAGACAAACCTCGAATTACTGGATGCCCTACTGCTGAACCAAAGTCTGATGACTGAACACCTAAAAGATTGTCTAATGACTCACCCAAGCTAAGAGTTGTATCAAAAGCAACATCATTACCATTTATAACATGTATAGGATCATCAAGATCAGATAAATTAGTATCTATATATGAGGAGGTAACTATAATCTCATCAGCATTATTAGCTATCTCGTCAACTTCATTAGAATATAAAACTTTACTGTGTATTGTTAAAGCACCCACAAGTAAAAATGCTGTAATTAAATTCCTCAATTTAATCTCCTTATTAAAATTTAAAAAAATAAAAATTTAAATTTTAGGAGGAGCTCTTGAAGAGTAGTTTTTATAAAATAAAAGGGAAAAATTCTCTAAATTTTCAATTTCTGAAAAGTTAGGAAATAAAAAAATTTCTTTTTCAGTCTTGGGTAAAGTTGCATCTGAAATCTCATTTAAGCAAAAATGACATTCTAAATTAGAATGATCATCCTCAGATGCTTCATGAAATAAAGGATCTAATGCAAAAGTAGCTACAAAAAATAAGCCTACTAAAACAAGGAAATAATTTTTTGTAAACAAATATGGAATTTTATTCATGGCAATCGCAATCAATATGAACACAAAGCCTATAATTACTATAATGTGCGGCTGTAATTAAAGTAGATCCTATAATTGTAAATAACACTTCTCCTGATAGCCCAAAAAATGAAACAGGAATAAACAACGCAAAAATAAGATTTGATAGACCAATCAATCCTGTTAAGAAAATTAGAAAATTCTTGTGATTTTTTAATCCCATTGATAAGGCAAATATACTTACAGGGGCTACTAAAATTAGAAGCAGGTAATGAACCAACTCACCATTAATGGATAATGATAAAAAACTTGAAAATAAAATTAAAAGTGAAGGAAATAAAAGGCAATGCATTATACAAGCTATCGAAATACCAATAGAAAGCTTATCATAAAATTTTTGATCTTTTGCTAGTTGTATAAACATTTAATCCCTTATACCCTTATAATACAAAAAACTGGTAGTCCCTAGGGGAATCGAACCCCTCTTTCCAGGTTGAAAACCTGGCGTCCTAACCGATAGACGAAGGGACCACAGTTTCATAACTGTATATATGTCTAATTAGAGAATATCAAGTCATCCCGTAAACAGATCTCGAATATGAAATTGAACAGCCTTATTGCCTTGCCAATCGTTCTTTTTTATAACTCCAGCAATATGAAATAATCCACCGGAATGATTCATGATAAGGTCGCCAACAGGGGTTCCTTTTGAACCAAATGCTATTGCATCTATGCTACCGTAATTTGCATTAGAAAGCTTGACCCTTAAATGACCAGTGCCAACTTCAGACCAATAATCAATTTTTGCATTTTTTATAATAAACTGTGGCTCAGGATTACCCTGACCATAAGGAGATGCAAGTTTAATTAAATCATATAAGTCTCTGTTTATAATAGATGAATCTATAATATCGTCATATAAGTTTATTTTTTTCAAAGTACTTTCATCGGCTTTATCAAATATTTTTTTTTCGCAAAATTCTTTAAATTCCTCAAACCTAGAAGAATCAAGGCTAAAGCCCCCCGCCATTTTGTGTCCTCCTCCAGAATTAAGAATTCCTCTATTAACAGCATCAATTATCAACTCACCCACATCAATTCCTGAAACTGAACGTGCTGAACCTGTTGAAATACCGTCATTAGTGCTAACAACAAAAGATGGTCTATAATATTTTTCTTTTAATCTACTAGCAACTATTCCTAAAACACCCAAATGCCAACCTTCACCATTCACAACAATGGAATTTGGTATTGAATTTAATTTTTTTGAAGCAAGCTCTTCCTCAATAATATTTGTCGCTTCAAAAAGAACTGTTTGTTCAATATTTTGTCTTTGCTGATTTAAGTTGTTTAGTCTTTCAGAGATTGCCATTACCTCGTCATCACTTTGAGATGTAAGTAGCCGAAAGCCAAGGTCTGATGCACCAGTTCTTCCAGCGGCATTAATTCTTGGTCCAATTCGAAAACCTAATTCAGTTACTCCTATATCTTTAGAACTTGAAATAGCCCTTAAACCCTCTATGCCAAGCCTTTGCTTTTTAGCAATTACGTCAATTCCCTCCTTAACAAAGGCTCTATTTAAACCTTTAAGCTGAACAACATCACAAACCGTTCCTAAAGCTACTAAATCCAGGTATTGCTTTAAGCTTGGCTCAATAATATCTGGGTATAAACTCAATTCTCTTATTGCCCTTCTGAGTCCGACAATAAATATAAAGGTTAGACCAACTGCTGCTAAGTCATTAAGAAATGAGTCATCCTCTTTTCTAGATGGATTTATATGAGCACTACACTTTGGTAAAGGTTCATCAACCTTATGATGATCAATTATAATTGCCTTCATAGACTTACTGTCAGCATAATCCATAACATCAATCGATGTAGCACCACAATCGACAGTGATGAAAGTTTTTACACCTTTGTCTAAAAAACCATCTATTGCAGATTTATTGGGCCCATAGCCCTCTTTGAGTCTATCTGGGATATATATTTCAGATTTAATATGATAGTGATCGAAAAATAACTTTAAAATAGATGAAGATGTAGCCCCATCAACGTCATAATCTCCTAATATTCCAATGATTTCATTATTTTTTATTGCAGCAATTAAACAATCTATTCCATTATCAAGATCAAATAAACAGCTCGGATCTTTAAGTAATTTATTAACTTCTGGATAGAGAAAATCATTAACACCATCGGTATCAACATGTCTGCCAGCAAGAATTGTTGCAATAAGATCTGGAATATCATTATATTTTTTTAGTAGTGATATATTTTTTGAATCAGATACTCTTTTCTTCCATAGAGATCCTTTAGCAGATACTCTATTTTCTATAAAAGAAATGTCTTTTTGCATTTTTAGCCGAGATTAAATTTTTCTTTATTAGTGTGATGGGATTTAATCCAACGTACTGTTCCAGAGGATGACCTCATAACGACAGTATTAGTCCATAAACCATTATTATTTTCAATACCTGTGAGCATTGAACCGCTTGTTACACCGGTAGCCGCAAATAATGCGTCCCCGTTAACTAGATCATTTAATTTATATATTTTATTATAGTCATCAATTCCCATCTTAGTAGCACGATCCTTTTTTTCTTGATCTTCCAAAACCAATTTGGCTTGCATTTGACCGCCTGTACACTTAAGAGCTGCTGCTGCCAAAACACCCTCTGGAGCTCCGCCAATTCCCATATAGATATCAATACCTGTAGATTTATCTGTTGTATGAATTACTCCAGCAATATCACCGTCAGGGATTAATTTAACTCTGGCACCTGATGATCGAATAGCTTCAATTATATCTCCATGACGAGGTCTATCAAGAACACATACAGTTACTAACTCAATAGGCTTTTTTGTAGCCTTACTATAGGCTTTAACGTTTACATCTGGATCTTCGTCTAGATGAACTAAATCATCAGGACATCCTGGCCCTATAGCAATTTTATCCATATAAACATCTGCTGCATTTAAAAGAGATCCTTTTTCAGCCATAGCAATAGTAGTTAGGGCATCTGCCTGACCCTTTGCTGTTAAAGTTGTGCCTTCAAGTGGATCGAGGGCTATATCTACTTCAGGACCCTTCCCGGTTCCAACTTTTTCTCCAATATATAGCATTGGAGCCTCGTCTCTTTCCCCCTCTCCAATAACAACCTCACCTCGGATATCAAGCTTATTTAATTCTTTTCTCATAGCATCTACAGCAGCTTGATCAGCTTCTTTTTCATCACCTCTTCCAACCAATAGAGATGATGCAACAGCAGCTCTTTCAGTTACCCTAACTAGCTCAAGAGTTAAAATTCTATCTATAGTGTTATCGCTCATAAAAAAACCTCATAAATTGTCCTTAAGGACTGGTAGAAAAATTGGGTCCATAGATATTAAATCAGTATTTATCAACTCAGAAAAAGCTGAGTCAATTGATTCTGAATCAATTGGATGTGTTAGCATAATAACAGGAGTAAAATTTTTTTCATCTTTTAAATGAATACCACCCCTTTGAATTACTTGATCGATTGAAATACCATTCTTTCCTAAAATAGATGTTAAGTTCGACATCGCCCCTTTTTGATCCGCTAAAAAAACTCTAAGATAATAACATCTCTCTATAAAATTTTTATTAGAAACTGGATCTGTTAGTTCGCTATGTCTCTTATTAAATAGATGATGCTTAATATCTAAAGCAAAATCAACAACATCAGATAATACTGATGAAGATGTTGGACCTTCTCCAGCGCCCTCTCCCTCTAGAACTAAAGTTCCACTATATTCTGTATTTATACAAACAACATTACTTACATTAGATACAGAGCCTAAAGAGCTATTAATTTTAACCAATGTTGGAGAAACTTCTTTTCTTAAACTGCCTTCTATATTCGATGAAGAGCTAATTAATTTAATATTATAACCGAACTCATTAGCATATTTATGGTCAAGAGTTAAAATATTCTCGATACCTTGAACAGAAATACCTTCGAGGGATGGAAATTCCGAAAAACATAAAGAATTTATAATTGAGAGTTTATGTGCTGCGTCAAGTCCATTAATATCAAAAGAAGGATCAGATTCAGCATAACCTAGATTTTGTGCCTCTAAGAGCGCTTCTTCAAAACTTTTATCAGCCTCACTCATTCTTGAAAGTATAAAGTTTGAAGTGCCATTTAAAATTCCATAAATGCCATTAATTTTATCTAAGATAAGCCCTCCCCTTAGAGTTTTTATAACTGGAATTCCTCCTGCTACAGCAGCTTCGTAACCAATAAAAGAATTATTAGAGCTTGAGAGTTCTGAAAGTTCTTTTCCATGAGACGAAATAAGAGCCTTATTAGCTGTAATAAGTCCTTTTTTATTCTTAATTGCCTCTATTGCCAAATCATAAGCAGTTCCTGANTCACCACCAATTAATTCTATAACCAGGTCAATACNAGTATCTTTAGCTAGGTCAATCGGATTATCGAACCAAGTAAACTGATTGGCATCAAAAGACCGGACTTTATTTTTATTAAAAGCTGAAATACCTGATATTTGAAATCTAAAGTGGTATTTATCTTCTAATTCTTTCTTGTTTCTAAGTAGATTCTTGATTACACCGGATCCAATGGTTCCAAGGCCAGCAATACCAATTTTAATAGGATCATTCATCAAGAAGCCTTTTTAAATTTCTAGCAGCTTGACGAATTCTTTGTTCATTTTCAACCATTGAAAGTCTAACAAAACCTTCGCCATTTTCTCCAAAACCAATACCAGGTGATACAGCAATATCAGCCTCTTCTAAAAGAATTTTTGAAAACTCTAAAGACGATAAATTTTTATATTTGTCAGGCAAAGGGGACCAAGCAAACATTGTTGCTTTTGGACTAGGAACATCCCAACCTGATCTTGAAAAAGACTCAACAAGAACATCTCTTCTTGCCTTATACACATTTCTAATTTCATCAATTATAGATTTTTCACTATTTAAAGCTGCAGCTGAAGCAACTTGAATAGGAGTAAATGCTCCATAATCAAGATAAGATTTTATTCTAGTTAAGGCAGAAATTAAATACTCATTTCCTACTGCAAAACCCATTCTCCAGCCTGGCATTGAAAAACTTTTGGAGAGTGATGTAAATTCAACAGCAATATCCTTTGCTCCTTCAACTTCGAGAATAGAGGCAGGAATCTCATTTTCATCAAAATAGATTTCTGCATAAGCTAAGTCTGATAATAAAATAATGTCATGCTTTTTTGCATAAGGGACAATTTCTTTATAAAAATCCAAGGAACAAATTTCTGCTGTTGGATTAGAAGGAAAGTTAAGTATCATTGCCTTAATATCTTTTTTAGAGCCCTCTACTTTTGAAGAAATTTCTGTCATTAGATCAATACCTGAATTCACATTATAATGAACTAAATTTGCTCCATTTATGATAAATCCAAAAGCATGGATTGGGTAAGCGGGATTAGGAACCAAAATAGTATCACCATCAGATGCTAGAACTTGAGCCATATTTGCAAGACCCTCTTTAGAACCTATAGTGGCGATAATTTCTTTGTCATAATCTAATTTAACATTAAATCTTCTTTCATAGTATTTTGCATTTGCCTTTCTTAGGCCTGAGATACCTCTAGATGCAGAATATCTATGCATTTTAGGGTCTAAGCTTGTTTCTACAAGCTTATCAACTATATGCTTTGGTGTTGGTATATCAGGATTACCCATACCAAAATCGATAATATCCTTTCCTTTTGCTCTAGCAGAATCTTTAATTCTATTAACCTCTGTAAAAACATAAGGAGGTAGTCTATCTAACTTTTCTAATTCTCTCATATTTTCAACATTATTACTTTTTAGATAAAGCCTCTTTAATATCTAAGCTAAAATTATCTTCGCCTTCATTAACAATACAAACATTACTGCGATTGACTGATGGCCATTTTGCCTCTTTATCTAATTTGTAATATTCCTCATCAGTTAGTACTTCTTTTACCTTATCGCTATAAAGATATTTACTCCTAATACTCTCACTTGTTCCGCAACTAGTAACTAGGAAAACAATCATAAATAAAAGAAAGGTTGATTTCATAATTAACTAATAAAGTTAAATATGTGTATCTTCAAGATATAAAGAGTCCTCTATGCCAAATGCTGCATTTAAATTTTGTATACACTGAGTTGCAGCCCCTTTTAATAAATTATCAATTACGCTGCATACGACCAAACTCTTTCCATCGTCGCCCAATGAGAAGCCTCCTATACCAGCAAGGTTAGTATTTATAACATTGGAAATAAGAGGTGGACTCTTATCAACTTTTATTAATTTTTTAGCTAAATAAAATTCCTTAAAAATTTCATAAACCTCTGATTCTGAAGTCTTTTGATCTAGCGAAAAATGCGATGTAACAAGAATACCTCTAAAAAATTCCGCAACATGCGGTGAAAAGGTAATTTTTTCATAACAATGTCTTTTAACTTCCTTTTCATGAGTATGGTTAGTTAAAGAGTATGGTAAAATATTATTTCTTAAAATTTCAGGATTATTTTTATCATTAGGAGTTGAGCCTGCACCGCTATAGCCAGATATTCCAACACATGAAACTTTTGAATTTATATAATCTTTCAATGGGGCAATAGTTAGCTGAATTGCTGTCGCATAACAACCAGGATTGCTAATTCTTTTTGTACCTTTTAAAATGTTATGTATTTCAGGAACACTATAGCTCCATTCATCATCAAATCTATAGTCAGAGCCAATATCTATAATAATAATCGAATTATTTATTTTCTCAATTTGATCAATATAACTTGATGACTCACCATTCCCTAATGCACAAATCACTATGTCTACATCAGGCAAAGATAATGATTCTAAACTTAACTTAGTGTACTTGAGGTTGGAATTTTTTATATATCCCTCGACATTTTTTTCAGCAAGAGATTTGGAAAAAGCCATAGAAAGATTAAAAACAGGATGCTTATTTAAGAGCTTGATAATTTCCTGACCTACATAACCTCTTCCGCCCAGTAAAGCTATATTATATTTATTCTTACTCATTCAAACTACCTTACTATTAATTTTTAGACAAAAAAAGAGCGCTTTAAAAAGCGCTCTAAATAAATTATAAAAATCTCTATTAACGCTTTGAGAACTGGAAGCTTCTTCTAGCTTTAGCTCTACCATATTTTTTACGCTCTACAACACGAGAATCTCTTGTTAAAAAGCCTCCTGGTTTAAGTGCTTTTTTTACTTCAGGTTCAAAATTTACCAAACACTTAGAAATTCCATGACGAATAGCACCAGCCTGACCTGATAAGCCGCCACCTGTAACAGAACAAATAATATCGAACTGATCGATTCTATCCGCAGCTACTAAAGGTTGGTTAATAAGCATTCTTAAAACAGGCCTAGCAAAATAATCATCGCTAACCTTATTATTAATTTTAATAACCCCAGATCCAGCTTTTAACCATACGCGTGCTACAGCATTTTTTCTCTTTCCTGTAGCATAAGCCCTTCCTAGTTCATCCACCTTCTTTTCTGGTAGAGGTATCTGAATTTCAGTTTCTGAAATATCTTTTAAGGATTCAATGTTTTCTATTTCTATTTCCATTATCTTTTCACATTCTTGTTATTTAACGATGATACATCAATTACTTCGGGTTTTTGAGCTTCATGAGGATGCTCTGAGCCAGCATACACCTTCAAATTTCCAAATTGAGTATTGGATAAAGGTCCTGAAGGCATCATTCTTCTTACAGCTTTCTGGATAATTCTCTCGGGAAATTTTCCTTCTAGAATTTTCTCAGGAGTTGTAGATTTAATTCCGCCTGGGTAACCGGTGTGCTTATAATATTTTTTATCCAGAAACTTATTTCCAGTAAAATGAATTTTTTCAGCATTAGTAATGATCACAAAATCTCCATCATCAACATGAGGAGTAAATGAAGGCAAATGTTTGCCCCTCAATCTATTTGCAACAAAAGCAGCTAACCTACCAACAACAAGGTCAGTAGCGTCGATTAGAATCCATTTTTTTGTTATTTCTGTATGTTTGGTAGAAACTGTTGTTTTCATATCTATTATCTTTATTTTGTTAATTCAAAAACTTCTATATATTTATAGTATTTATGTCAATTGATTAATATTTATTATATAAATCAATAATTTATCTATAGGTAATTATTTACCTTGCCTGGATAAATACAACGAGAACACAACAAATGAAAATACTAGTAAAGAAAAAAACTGATGAAGAATGGCCGTTTGCCATGGGACCATTAATATAATTGTAAAAATACCTAAGACTATTTGAATAAATATTAAAAGCAGTATTAGCAAAGAAACCTTAAGAATAAATTCATTTTTCCTTGAAAAATAAACATTTACTAAACCAGTAATAAAAACAATATAGCCAAGGGTTCTATGATTAAATTGAACATTTGATCTATTTTCAAATAGATTGAGTACTTCTATGCTTGGAATCCAATAATCTGAAGGAACAATGCTTAAGCCCATAAAAGGCCAAGTTGGATAAATTAGCCCAGCATCCAAGCCAGACATTAAGCCACCTGAAAAAATTTGCACAAATACTATAATTAAGAACATTAAAGACCACAAAGGCCTTAGGCCATCTTTTTTAGATAACTGTATGTTTGATACTTCAAATAAAAGCATTAAGGTATTGTAAATAATAATAAAAGCCATACACAAGTGAACAGTTAGCCTGTATTGACTAACATCAACTCTTTCGGTAAGGCCACTTTGAACCATATACCAACCAATATAACCTTGGATGCCAATTAAAATAGAAATTAGTATTGATCTTTTAATAATACTCTTAGATAATTTTTTCATACTCCAAAAAATTAAAAAAGGAACCACACAAACTAAACCAACCAAACGCGCCAATAATCTGTGTCCCCACTCCCATAAATAGATGACCTTAAATTCAGTCATAGTCATAGAGCTATTAATCAAAGTATATTCTGGTATTTTTTTGTATTTCTCAAACTCAACTACCCAGGATTCATAAGATAAAGGCGGAAATACTCCAAAAACTGGCTCCCATTCTGTAATGGAAAGACCAGAATCTGTAATTCTTGTAGCTCCCCCAATTAAAACAAGGAGAATTAAGAGGAATAACAATATTGAAGACCAAATAATTAAAGGTAGGTTTGTATTTTTTTTAGTTTCATTCAATTTAAATCTCGTTATATAGAATAGTAGGTTATTTCATTGATAGAGGTGTTAGCGTTTTATGAGTTATTTAAAACAAAAGAATAAAAAACTAATTGGTACAATTATTATTCCAGTCTGGTTAATTTTTTTTATGGCTTTGGTAAGTATTTTAGGTGAAATATTACTCCCTAATTTTAATAAATTTGAAACTTTCTTATTTTATTTCTTTGGAGGACTTTCTTGGATAATCCCAATGTTACCGCTCATAAGTTGGATGCAAAAAGAAAAGAATTAATCAAACCGACCATAAGTTATTTTATTAAGAAAAAGTATGGCTGCTATAAAAATTAAAATCACCAAAATTGCTGTCATATCCTAACCTCTCTAATTACTTGTATACTTATATAGACTCTTTAGTCTAAAATTTTAATATCACTTATTGACGCACTATAAATTATAAAATTCATTTATTTATATATAGTTTTAAAGGAAAATAGTATGAAAAATATCAATAAATACATATTACCCTTGATTATCTTGCTTTTTAGTATTCATATTCTAGATCCAAAAGAGGTGCTTACACAAGATATTACGTCAGGCGAAAGTCAATACGAAGAGTTTTGCTCCGACTGTCATTCGCTAACCCTAAGAGGCACAGCACATGGATCATCTTTAATAGGTAAGCAGTTTATTGAAAAATGGGAAAAGATAGGATTTCATAGTCTTTTAGATTATACAAAAGAGTCAATGCCACCTGGCCAGCAAGGTCTATTAAGTGATAAATCCTATAAAGAAATTCATAACTATATATTAGCTTCTAACAATAAAAAAACGGATGATAGCTGGGTTGCTTTTAGTGATCCGACCACAATAGATCAGCCTAACGAGAGAAAAACTAATTTTAAAAACAAAGTTATAAAAAGTTTTAAAAATATATCCACAGAGGACATTAATAACCCACCCTCCTCAGACTGGCTTTCCTGGAGAAGAACAATTGATGGACAAGGTTTCAGTCCATTAAAGATTATAAATACAGAAAATATTAAAGATCTGAAGCTTTCCTGGAGTCTTAGTATGAATGAAGGAAGCAATCAAGTAACTCCTCTTGTCAGCCAAGGAATTATGTTTCTAACAAATCCGGGTAATATCATTCAAGCTTTAGATGCTAGGAATGGAGAATTAATTTGGGAATATAGTTATCCTTTCCCAAAAGGATCTAAGACATTAGGTGGTCCAACAAGAAATATAGCAATATATGAAGATAAAATTTTTATGGCCACTTATGATGCATCTCTTATTGCCCTCGATGTAAAAACAGGAAAATTACTATGGAAAACTAAAAAAGCTAATTTTAAAGATGGTTACACCCATACTAGCGGCCCAATAGTTGCAAATGGAGTTATTGTTAGTGGTATTAATGGCTGCGAGAGATATATTGAAGATGGTTGTTTTATAACGGGTCATGATCCAGATAATGGAAAAGAATTATGGAGAACATCTACAATTGCCAATCCAGGGGATGAATATGGTGATACATGGGGAAATACAGATAAAGTTTTTCGTGCAGGAGGAGACACCTGGATTCCAGGAAGTTACGATCCTGATTTAAACCTATTTTTTATAGGAACTTCCCAAGCGAAACCATGGGTAGCAGATAGTAGAGGGATGACAACAAAAGATTCTGCCTTATATACAAATTCTACTTTAGCTATAAATCCCAATTCAGGAAAAATAGATTGGTTTTATCAACACATACCAGGCGAAACAATTGACATGGAGGTTGGATTTGAAAGAGTTTTAGTAAATTATAAAAATCAAAAACTTTTATACACAATTGGTAAAGATGGAATTTTATGGAAAATAGATAGAACGAATGGAAAGTTCATTAGTTTGCTAGAAACTGTTGATCAAAATATATATGAAGAGATTAATTATAAAACAGGAAAACTTAAATACAGAGACGATATTCTTAATTCAAAAATTAATAAATCTTTTTCTGTATGCCCGGGAATTTATGGTGGTCACAACTGGCAAGCAGTTTCCTATGATAAAAAAAATAATTCACTAATTATCCCCCTTCATCAATTATGCGCTGACATGGTGGGTCGGGAGGTTGAAAAAAGAGTAGGCTTCGGAGGATTTGGCGCCGACTCTCGCTCTTATGAAAAACCTGGGGCGAATGGAAAAATAGGTCAAATATTGTCAGTTGACCTTAATGAAATGAAAATAAAATGGTCCCATGAACAAGAAGCGATGTTTTTAACCTCATCATTAACTACAGATGGTGGAATTACATTTATAGGTGATCTCGATCGATATCTTAATGCGTTTGATTCAAACTCTGGCGAACTTATTTGGAAAACAAGATTAAGCTCAGCCCTTCATGGGTTTCCTATAACTTACAGTATCGATAATAAACAATATGTTGCAGTTACCACTGGCATGGGTGTTTTTAGAGCTTTAACATCTCTAGTAAGCCCTCAAATATATCAGCCAGATAATGGAAACGCTATTTATGTCTTTGAATTGGAGGGCTAAGTATGAAAAAAAGTAGCCAAATGAATATTCACGGTAGACCTTTAGAATTATGCTCACAAGATCCTTTAACCGGATTTTTTCGAAATGGGTGTTGTGATACAGATAACCATGATCAAGGTCTTCATACAGTTTGCGTGATACTTACAGATGAATTCCTAAAATTTTCACTTGAAGTCGGAAATGATTTATCAACACCAAGACCAGAGTTTGATTTTCCTGGTTTAAAACCAGGTCAAAAATGGTGCTTGTGTGCAAATCGATGGCTTGAAGCTTATGAAAGTGGAGTTGCACCACCTATTATAACAGAGTCAACAAACATAAAGACACTTGATATTATAGATTTTGAAACAATAGCATTGTATTCATTAAATTAAATGAATGATTGAAATATTAGTATTATTTTAAGAAAAATATACAAGACTAGCAAAGGCAGTATTGAATAAAAAATCATTTTAATCATAGATTTATCTCATAAATCTAATATATGAGAGTTTTTATAATAAAATCAAAAATTACTAACTTTAGAATTACAATCAAAACACTCATCACAAGAGCAGTTATGATAATCTTCTCTAATAACTTTACCATACGAAACCTTTTCTTAAGCTTTTTAATTTTTAGAATTACTTTTATATAATATTTTAAGAAAATTACTAAAAAAATTATCGTATTTTATAATTGACACTAAATTATTTCCACTTAATATCCATTCTCAATTAGTTATTTTATGGGAGATTAAACTATGCATACTATTTTAGAATCAACTGACTACGTTGGTATTTCTTTTTGGTTTGTTTCTGCAGCTTTATTGGCTGCTACCGCTTTCTTCTTTTTAGAAAGAGGAACAGTAAGCAACAAATGGAAAACATCACTGACTGTAGCAGGCCTAGTAACAGGTATTGCTTTTTGGCATTATCTTTATATGAGAGGAATGTGGATTGATACCGGTACTTCACCAACAGTATATAGATATATTGATTGGCTTCTTACTGTTCCGCTTTTAATCATCGAATTTTATTTAATTCTTAAAGCTGTAACAACAGTTAGAGCTGCAATATTTTACAAATTATTGATTGGTTCAATTGTTATGCTTCTTGCAGGCTATCTTGGAGAAGCAGGCTTAGTAGGCGCTCTACCAGCTTTTGTAGTAGGAATGGCAGCTTGGTTTTATATTATTTATGAAATCTTTGCTGGTGAAACTGCTAAGGCAAATTCTGCTAGTGGAAATGAAGCTGCACAAACTGCTTATGCCGCAATGAAATGGATTGTAACAATTGGTTGGATTATTTATCCAGCTGGTTACTTCCTTGGCTACTTAACAGCAGGTGGTGTAGATGCAAATAGTCTTAACTTAATCTACAATCTTGCAGACTTTGTTAACAAAATCTTATTTGGACTTGTAATCTTTGCAGCTGCTGCAAAAGACTCAAATGCCTAAATATTTTTAGTTTTGAATTTAGGGAGCTTAATTAATTTTAAGCTCCCTTTTTTTTGGCTTTATTTTATCTGTAAATCTTTTTTGGAATACTTAAAACAAATTATAAATTCATTATAATCTGTTAGCACATAGAAAGATCCATCATGGAAGTATGCCGTTCTCTCCAAGGATTTAGAAGTCTTTAATTTAACCTCAGAACCTTTCTCAATTGCAGCCTGACATAAATCGGCATTAGTCTCTTCTTCTTTACTCCAAACGGATTGAGTTTCCTTTGCGTTAATTGGCAAAAAAACCATAAGCGTAAGAATAATGATAATAATTTTTTTCATTTTGCACCCATTATATAGTTAAGGTTGGTGGTAAAAGGTATTAAAAATTAATCAAATAGCGTGTTTAAAAATCCTAATTCCCATATCAATCAAGCATATGATTGAAATCCCCCAGACGATTGTTCTGATTAAATTAGCGCCCAAGTAATACAAAGCTAAATAAATAGCTCTAGCAACCAGCCACACACTGGCAGCCATTGTGATATCAATGTCGAAAATAATACTAAGAATAGATAGAGGGATAAAGATAAATAAACTTTCTCTTAAATTATTAGTCGCTCTTATTACCCTTTCAGAAAGAACTGGGATTTTAACAGCATCATCTCTAGCCGAAAAAAAATAAGAAATAGAGATTCCTTTTGTTAGCCCTATAATCATTGGAATTGGTATTTGAATAAAATAAAACAAAAGTGTTAATAGAATAATATTAGTCATGATTTTTACCTCTTTTCTTAAAATATAAAATTATTAACACTTACAATCAATATGATTCATAAATGTGTAATTAACTACTCATTTTATAATGCTGGGTTGATAACTAAATAATTTAATAAAACCTAGGACCAATCAATTTTAAAAATTAATAAAATCAAATAAGTATAAAAAAGTAATTGAACCAATCTATTTGAAAAAATTAACTTCTTTTAATTAGCGGTTTTTATTTTTTGTTTTTTTAATCTGAGTTTATGAAGGCGAGAATATAAATTACTTATTTTTAATTCTACAATTTCTCTAACTTTCGCTCTTCTCTCTCTTGCGCTCTCAGATTTACTTAATCTTTGTGATTTTTGCATAGTTTAATATTACTAATTATCAAAAAAAAATCAAGTTGATGAAAAAACTATTAGTATGGCTGAAGAAAACCAAACCATTTATAGACAGCATTCAGCATTACAAAAACTGAAGACAGAAACATAAATAATAAGATAAGTCTTAATAACATTATAAATCCCCCAATTTATTGTTAAAACTAAGATATCATATAAAAAAAAATAAAAAATCAATTTAAAACATCAGTTTAATTAATTTTGTAATTAGCTATAAGTACTTTAATGAAAAAATTTCTTAAAGAATCAAAACATTTTTTAAAAATAGGTATTCCGATACTAGGGTCTCAACTTTCGTATATGATTATGTATACCACAGATACAATCGTAGCCGGAAGGTATGGGGCAGATGAACTATCGGGATTAGTAATAGCAAATGCTTTTACCTTTCCAATTTATATGCTTTTTCAAGGTATAATGTTCGCTATAACTCCAATAATTGCTCAACTGTATGGCTCAAAGAAATACACTGAAATTGGTGAAAAAATGAGGCAAATATTCTGGGTGGCCATAACTTTAGCGATTTTAATATTTTTTATATTCTTAATTTTTAGTGAGATTTTAATCTTTTTCGCTCTTGATAAGGATATTTTAGCAATATCAGTTTCTTATCTTAAGGCGGTTTCCTTCGGAATGTTCTTTTATGTTCTGTTTAGATATTTAAGTTCTTACAGCGAAGGTATGACTTTGACATTACCAGTCTTTGCCGTTGTCTTCTGTGGATCCTTAATCAATATTCCTTTAGATATTATTTTTGCATTTGGCTATTTTGGTTTTCCAGAAATGGGGAGTGTTGGTTGCGGTTATGCAACATCCCTGGTGTCTTTTATGATGCTAATTTCACTTAGTTTAATAGTTACTTTTTCAAGTAAATATAAAAAAACTGAGTTAACTAAGAAATTTTCAATGCCTTCAAAAGCTACTACTTACGAAATTTTTAAATTAGGTACTCCTATTGGGGTAGGTATTTTCGTTGAAATGAGTATGTTTTCAGGAGCAGCTATAATAATAGGTAGACTTGGAGAGGTTATTCTAGCAGGCCATGCTATAGCGATAAATATAGCTAGTATCGTCTTTATGTTACCGTTAGCTATTGGTTTAGCTGCAGCGACTCGTATTGGTAATTTAATAGGTGAAAAAAGGCTCATAGATGCTCGTTATTCATCTTATACCTCTGTATCACTCTGCTTATTGGGGGCTTTTATTAATATGATAATTCTTATTTTCTTGAAAGAAACCTTCACATCCTTTTATACAAAAGATGTATTAGTATTCAATGTAGCTGTAAATCTTCTTGTATTTGCTGCAATTTTTCAAATACCTGACGGAATTCAAATGGGAAGCTTAGGGGCGCTAAGGGGTTACAAAGATACATTTATTCCAATGATCTATCTGATTATATCATATTGGATTTTTGCAATTCCTTTTGGTTATTTTCTTACAAACTTTGGTTTCACTGTGGCATTAGGAGCCAAAGGTATGTGGATAGGAATGATTTTAGGATTAATTATTTTTTCTATTTTTATTTTTTATCGACTACGATTAATTTCATCAAGATTTATACAAAATAGTTTGAGTGACGGAAAGATATAAGTAATCCCGTCACTCAATTTCTTTTAAGAGGCTTTGAACCACTTATATGGTTCTTTACCTGTAATAGTAAAATATATAATCATGTTTATCATATGAACAATTAGTAACGATATTGAGGTGGCTACTGCCCAGATAATTTCACGGTAATGAATATGAGCATCTAGTAAATATAACACAAATACAGAAAAAGCTGTCCAGATTATCATTGCACATATCGCTTTTAAATTTTTCATTTTTTACTCCTTTTTATTTTTTTAAATTAACCATCACTTTGATATCAGTCTTAAGGGCCGTCTGACACGCAAGTGCATAGCCATCATTTAGCTCATCAAAATTTAAAACATAGCCAAAATCTATTTCAGGTGAAATTTTACCATCTAGAATTTTGCATTTACAAGTCCCACAACTCCCAACGCGGCATTTATAAGGCCATTTAACTCCGGCCGATAAGGCTGCAGTTAAAAGGTTTTCCCCTCTCTTAACTCTAATTTCTTTTCCACTAGGCATAAGAGTTGCAGAATAACTTGAAGATTTTTTTTTAAATAAGCTAAACATTGATAATTACAAACTAACTTATTGAGAGATTTTTAAATTGATTAGCAATCTCTTTTTCAGCGACAGTTGCTTTATTCTCATCCCAATCATCAAGAAGCTTTTGAGTAAATCTTCTAAAAACAGGTGGAAAAAGGGTTAAAACAAACAGAGAAAAATATCCAATTCCATAATTAGGTGCATCAACGTCATCAAGCTCCCAGAAATATGTCTCACCTCTAACATGGTGATCGCCCTGCCTACCAATTTCAATAAAAAACCAGCTAGTGAATAAATTATCATTATCCCAGGAATGTCTATGTTCAACTGGCTTTCCTTTTTCCCTTATTAAACCATAATGACCCATAAAATTAAGAGCCTCTAAAAGAAAATTTGAAATTGCCCAAATTACAGTTAAAGAAAGCACTCCTAAAACGCCGCCAGCCCAAACAAATAATAAAATAGATGGCAGGCTATACAAATAACCCAATATCCACTTGTTACTTAAGCTAAAAAATGATTTTTTTTGTTTTTTTAATTTCTCTCTCTCCAGATCATAAGAGTATTGAGATTGACCGGCATGGGATAGCCAAGCGTGAGAATATACATTTCTTCCCCTTGGTGCTGTAGCTGGATCATCTTCATGACCTAAATCAAGGTGATGATTATAAACGTGGGCATACGTAAAATGTGAAGCTCCGCTTAAAGCCATAATAAGCCTTGAAACTAAAAAGCCCTCTTTTCTATTATGAGACAATTCATGGCCATAAATTATACCTAATCCTGCCCATAAACCTGCTGATAGAACCGATCCAATTAAATTAAAACCACTTATACCACTTTGATATGATAATCCAAGAAATGATAGGGTTTCAAAAGACGTAACCGATGTATATTGATACAGGCGCCAGGCTAAAATAAACTGAAGAAATATAAATACTGGAAGCATAAGATACATAACAGCATATTGAAGCCTCTTTATTCCATAAGAATTACCATTATCATCAAAGTCCGCTCTTAAATGAATATTTTTTGTAAGAGTATCAACGATGGTATTTAAACCAAAAAGTATAACACCTAGCCAGGCAAAGTAATTACCAATAAAAAGTCCCAGAATTGTTGCAATCGTCATCACCGGGACAATAAGATAACGCGCATTAACGTAAAAAGTTTTCATAAAAAACTCCTATTACAATGAAATCCTGGGAATAAATCTTCCGTTTTAGCGCCTTATTTTAAATCGCGGCAATAGGATCAAATCACGATTACTTAAAACATATTCCTTTGTAATAAATTTGTAAATGAAATTATTTTCATTTTTAAAATAGTATTATAAAATTTTAATTTCATCATATCGAAAGCAACTTTTAGAATGATCGTTAAGTAAACCTGTGGCTTGCATAAATGCATAACAAATAGTTGTCCCNACAAATTTAAAACCCTTCTGTTTTAAGTCCTTCGACATCTTGTCGCTTATCTTATTTTTTGTTTGAATATCATTTGTATTCAATAGTTTATTGTGGATTGTTTTCCCATTAACAAATGACCATATATAGTCATTAAAGCTTCCGTATTCTTTTTGAATTCTTAAAAAAATAACAGCATTATTTCTTATTGAATACAGTTTTAGTTTATTACGGATAATAGATTTGTTTAATAGAATACCTTCTATTTCAGAATCACTCATTTTTGAAACTTTTAAAATATNAAAATTATAAAACAAGCGTTTATAGTCTTTGCGCTTATTTAAAACTGTTATCCAGCTTAATCCAGCTTGCTGACCTTCCAAAGATAAAAATTCAAAGAATTTTTGATCATCGTGAACAGGAACACCCCATTCTTCATCATGGTATTTAATATAAATGGGCTTATCCCCCGCCCATGAACAACGACTTTTTAGTTCTAGACTAACCATTTAGAGAAAGGGAGATAATTAAAGTTATCAGTAAGGCTATAAAAAGCCCCAATAGAGTTCTTTTCATAAAATAGCCTTAAGTAATCAAAAGACTTAATTGAAAATTTAATATAGCTATATATTTGGCTTTATTATTTTGATTTTTTCGCTTGCCTTTCCTCATAACTTACCTTTTTTTTCTCATATTCTTCTTCACTAAGAGCGTGCCAGCCTATGCAATTTTCAACAGGCGAGCGGCCACAACCACATTTTTGAACATCAGTCATTATAAATTCCCCCGAATAATGAATTTTTTATAACTATCACGATTCTCTGTAAGGGTAATTAGAGTTCTATTAGATTCATTAAGAGTTTTAAGATTTATCAAATCATGTAAGATAAATTATTTGGTAAAAGATCAATACAAAGGGTCGGTATAATGAAAAAGTTAGAGAATAAAATAATATTTCCATGTGGTATTTCTATGAAGAATGCATTCATGCTGGCTCCCTTAACAAATACCCAGAGTCATGAAAATGGATGTTTGTCAGATGATGAATTTAATTGGTTAACACTAAGATCAAAAGGTGGATTTGGTATGACAATGTCATGTGCTTCACACGTTCAATTGATTGGCAAAGGCTTCCCTGGTCAATTAGGTATTTATGATGACATGCATATTGATGGATTAAAAAGACTAACTGATCAAATTAAGTCCTTCGATAGCCTTGCCGTAGCTCAACTTCACCATGCGGGAATGAGGTCGCCCGAGGATGTAATTGGTGAGAGACCTGTATGCCCTTCCTCTGATGACGAAACAAACTCAAGAAAGCTCTCACTTGATGAAGTTAAGAGATTGAGAGATGATTTTATCTCTGCAGCGATAAGGGCAAAAAAATCTGGTTATGATGGAATCGAAATACATGGCGCTCATGGTTATATACTTTGTCAGTTTTTGAGTTCAAGCATAAATAAAAGAGAAGATGAATATGGTGGATCATTAGAGAATAGGTCGAGAATAATTTTTGAAATTATTGACGGTATCAGAG
>JGI20155J14468_10000130_pt1 | contig 61111 bp, 68 predicted proteins | sample COG_05_FD_14468 | JGI IMG/M metagenome (IMG submission 14468) | reverse complement strand
ATAGTTCAACAAGAACGAGAGCAAATGTTTAATTTAATAGGAGCTATATCTAGGTACGGTGATAAAGTTAACTACATTACTTATGCTGTGCAAGCTTTAACAGGTCGTACTCATGTTCAACAAACGTTATATAATCCACAATCACATAAGATAATACGTAGTGTTGTTGGTAGTGGTAACGTGTTCACATTTAAACCTAGATCTAGTAGTAAATTAGAAACTAATTGGAAGGAGATAATAGCTGCAAGGATATTGACAGATCCTCTAGTAGCAGCGGATCCTGATGCTAAGACTATAGATAAACTGTCTACAACACAACGCCTGAGAATATTTGAAGAGCAAAGAAGAAATAAATCTTCTTCTTATTGGAAGGCAGTTACTTTTGGTCAAGCTTTAATTAATGCTGAGAGTAATTTCAATGTTACTAAGGCTAAAGAGAATATACAAAGATTAAGTAATGCTAAGTCTTTACAAGAGATCAATGCTATTAAACAAGATATTAGTAATAGTAACTTGTATTCTATAGATCCTCTATCTGAATTCTCTGATCTTAAGAAGGATCTAGCAAGTCATGATAAAGAAGCTCCTATGTATGCTGATTATTATATGGATCTAGCTAAATATGAAAAAGCTGCAGCTAATAATTCACAGTTTTCTACATCTATAACTGTAGAAATTGATGGCCGTACGCACGGTCCTGCTACTAATGCTGCATTGATTGGTGTTTATGAAATGGCACAGCGTGCTGGTTTACTAAGAGATCAAGACTACTATGCTACAGACTTACCAGATTTACGCGATGCTATGGGTACAGATATGTTATCTAAGTTTAGTGAATTTCAAGGTACACTATATCCAGAACATCAGCAAGGAGTATATAAACAACTACTTGAATTAGCTATTGGTGATAGGAATATCTTCCTTAAAAAATCTCCTATGACTATGGGATATGGGCAAGAGATTGAATCACTTAAGCAACATGTAAAAGAAGTTATAGATACAGGTAAATCTTCTGAACAAATACAGATGTTAATTAATCAGCATGGAATTTCTCAACCTGCGGCTTTGTTATTCTTACATACAATGCTTGTTGATTCTATATTTAATATCTTAAGTAATCACGTTATAGCTGCTGGTAAAGTTATGAAAGCTAATGCACTGTATGCTCAGATGACAGACATACCACTAGTATTTACTAATGCTATGGGTTTTAAATCTTATGCAGCAGGTAAAGAAAGCTTTATTGATAAATCATATAATTATAAGATCAGTCCTGAAGAAGATACAGGTCAAGTACAAAACATAACGACTCAGTTCTACGGTTCTAAAGTATCTGGCTCTGCTATACGCGAAGATCTAGGTCCTGGCGGTTTCGGAGGTAGAATACAAGCTATTGGTGTTCAAGCTTACGATGGAAATATGGTTGCTCGCACAGGTACAGGAGCTTCTTGGAAAAGAATATCTGAAGAAGCTAAACAGAACAGAGCTAAAGGAGCATTTATGCTTCCTATATTTGATGCTTTTGTTACTGATCTTGGTTCTTATGAAGCTGTACGTAGAGAGTCTAATAAAAATTGGGCTGATAGTATAAGAGATCATAGTTATCTTACTTCAGTTACTGATGAATGGTATTCTAAAGCTTTAAAAGATTATAAAGCTAAGATGACAGGAGCTAATGCTAATGTAAAAGTTAATTGGGAAGCTGCTAGAAGAGGAGAGGGTGAGCATAAAGGTCTTGCTTACTTATTTACTACAGTAGTTAAAAAGGATGGAACTCTTGGCAAAGACATATATCTTACTGATGCTATATCAAGATCTCAAAGCGTGCCTCCTATGGGTAAAGCGATACAAGGTATAGGATCAGACGCAAAGCTAGTAAAACTTAGACAACCTGAAACTACTGAAGCTTATAAAGATCGTACAGGATTAATGGCTTACGAAAAAAGAAAGTCTATATTAAATGCTATAAAGAAGGCTGGTATACCTAGTCCGCTGTATTCAAAATCTTTAACTAACAGAGAGATATATGAAATAACTAAGATAATTAACGATCATATTAATTTAAGTTCTAGAAATGCTCAACTATCAAGAGTTACTAATGCTAATAAAGCTAAGATATTTAAAGAAGTAGATAGACAAAAGTTTACGTCTCAAAATATTGGATAAAAAAATTGCCCCTAAGAGTACCATTACGGTATTCTTAGGGGCTTTTTTATTTCTTAAATTTTCTACCTTGAAAGAAAACTATTGTATTAATTATAGTATTAAGTGTGATAGCTATTAACAACCACAATTCCCACCAGCTAGGCATATACAGTTCCATTTATAATCCTTTAATTTTCTTTCATTTGTTTCATGGCGTGAGCTTTCCATATACCAGCAGGTTGCTTACCGTCCTTACCCTCACTGTTATAGTAATCTATTATTCTATTGTATTCGTTATCAATTATTAATAAATCTAATTCTCTATCAGTCATTGTGTCTGCCAAAGTCGGATCCATTTTTAATTCACTTAACGCTGTTTTATTATCTGGCTCTATACCTAGTCTTACTGGTAGTATTCCTTTACGCGAAGAAGTATTCACTGTCTTGCACCTCTCTTATCTCCAAAGATCCTGTCCTTGGTTGTGTATAGTTAAAATTATCTGAGTTTGTAATAATCATACGTTCAATAATAGTAAAGTAATTTCTATGATCGTACATATGTATGAACTCATCTTTGATTATCTGCAGTAACTCATCAACATCACATGCGTGTACGCTGAATGAATCATGGATAGCACCGAAGTCTCCATCCCATTGTTGTATTACGTTAGCCATATGCGCAGCATCCATTGAGTGCACAAAGTTAGGAGATATACCAGACATAAATGATTTGATTTTAGGTTTGTCTGTATTCTCTTTGCCAACATGTTGTATGCGTATAGTATCTGTTACTTCTTCTGTTCCGTCCTCTTTTCTAATAACAGGTTTAATTTCTCTTTGACTGCAGCTTATGATAGCCTTCTCTTTGAATTCATTATCTATGAATGCTTCATATATAACTGGGAATCCACTAGGTGTTTTCCATCTTATAGATTTTTGTTTAGTTTCTTTAGCAAAGTCAGAAGCAATCTCTGCTTCAGCTATCTTCTGTAGAAACTTCATAGTCTGTAGCGGACCAGCACATACATCATCAATTGCTTTTACTAAATGCTTAGCTAGCAGTTGACAATCATCTTTAGTAATGTTGTATCGTTCTAAGTATCCTTCTACGTGACAATCAAGATACATATTCTCTGCAATCTTCTTAGCACCTGCGCTATAAGCACGAGTCATAGATCCACGTTTAGCAATACCTTTACGGATATGTTTCATAGGCATCTGCCTTTCTTCAAACCATTCAGGTACTCTACTGATTAAATTCTTAGCGCATTGTACATAGAAATCTTTTTGTATTTTCTGAGGTACAATACCCACAAGTTCAGCAGCTTCTTTATCTTTAGACATAGCGCATAGATGTTGCCATCCGTTATTACTACCATCAATAGGTATAGGTAGATGTGTGTACCAAGGTTCATCAGTTGATGTTGCATCGTATATTTCTAATGCACAAGCAAGAAATGTTATAGGTTTCTCGGCAGTTAAGTCTATTGTCTGGTTGTAAGCTATGTCTAGTATACGTCTTAAGTTATTCTCTGTCCACGCCTCGCGATCGTCTAGCGTCATCTTATCTACTGATATATCTTCTAGTCCCTCGTCCTCAAGGTATGGCTTATAGTCTGTCGTTAGCCACTCTGGTAAACTATCCTTATGATATGTTTCGTTGTAGCAGCAAGCTATATGTATGTATAATCTTCTTATACCTGCTGCTGTCATAAGCTTTCCATTAGAGAATAGCATCTGACCTCTAGCTATATCATTACTTTGAAAGTTTAAGAATGGTGTAGTGTAGTATATACGTCCACGATAGTCTGCTTCAGTATATTGATAGAAAGTTCTATCATCTATTAAATCTGAACGAGCCATAGTTAAATCAAATTCTATAATCTTTGACTTATATTTCTTTGGAAATTTCTTATGTTGATTTAATATTTTATCGCGATTACGATGTAGTATATCACGAACTTGGGTATTAATTTTCCAAGGAGTTTGTTGTAATACATTCATACTCTGAATGAAATCTCTACGCATATAGTATTTAAACTCAGCAGTTCTTTGTTCTGTCCAACCTTTTATAACAGGTCTGCCAGTAGGCTGCATGATATCATCTATGTCTAGAGGTCTAGTGAAATCAGTACCTATCAGTAGATCTTTACTACCTTCAGGTACATCTAGATTCCATAACTCTGGAACTACTATGTAATGTGTACGACTTCTTTTAAGACTACGATCCAGACTTTCCATTGGTACGAACTCTTCATTCTTATTCTTACCTATATTTATCTGGTGTGTTTGATAGAATCCTTCTAACATTAAATCACCCATCATTACACGTAGTTTAAACCATTCCCAAGGTGGTAGGTCATCATGATAATAATTTATATCATCAAGAATATATGTACCTATAGTAGTACTTAAGTGAGTTAGATTAGCTTCACCTTGATATGATTTGTTACCGCGTATACTGTTACGTGAGAAGTGTTGTTGAATAGTATCCATACTAAACACAAGGTAGGCTTGTAAGTCTGCACTAGTAGACATCTTTAGTAGACTACAAGCTATATGAGCTTTAGCTTTACGTATCTTCTCCTGTATATAATGAAGTTGATCCTGCATATTGTACCTTACCTATTTTAATTTGATCGTCTAGTAATATTCTACCGTTTACATCGCGATAATCGTTAGCATATATTACTCTCTCAATACCGCTTTGCAGTATTAGTTTAGCACATTCAATACAAGGTGAGTACGTGCAGTATAGTGTGGCACCTTTAGACGAGCTTGTACTTTGTGCTAGCTTACAGATGGCGTTAGCCTCTGCGTGTATAACTTCTTTATTAGTTACACCGTGTTTATCTTTACAGTTATTAGACATGCCCGAAGGCATGCCATTGTAACCCATACTTAATATGTTACCATCTTTAACAATGATAGCACCTACTTTTGTACCGTTATCATGAGACATATTAGATATCTTATTAGTAATGTCCATGAATAACTGGTCTAGTTTATTTTTATCTGGCATTATATAGCTGTGAACCCCTCTTCAGTATAGCCTAAACTAAGTCTACCTGTATTAGGATTATATGTTGCATGACCAGCCTTACCTGTGTGACCTGTAAACCTAGACTTAAGCACTGTAAATTCTATTGTATTTCTTTTAATATCGTCGTCTGCTATTAAGTTTCTAGCAAATGCTATAATATCAAATGATATTTGTTTGATAGAGCCACTGCCTTTGATGTCATCGATAGAAGCTATGTTACCTTCTTCGAATGATTTCTTATCACCTTGTGCTTTTCTTAAGTGTGATATAAGACCTAGCCATATGTCATGTTTCTTTACAATCTTAAGTAAATCACTCATCAATTTATCTATTGCTTCGTTACCACTACGTCCTTCAGAACCTTCAGATACAGCAATGGTGATGTGATCTAGTACTAAATACTTACAGCCCATGAGAGCCATGTACTCGATCTTATCTAACAGTGAAGTATCAGAGCAAGATCCTTGATGGTCAAGAAGAACAAGCCTTTCATCTTTAAATATAGTATCAAATCCTTTGCGTAGTTCTTCATCTTTAATACCTTTGATATCCATCGGAGATCTCTGAAGAGACATAGCTATAAACTTCTCTGCAGTATCACCGATACTTTCTTCGAGAGATATAAGTCCTACTTTACTATCAGTCTTATCAAGTAAATCAAGAGCTATCTCTTTAATTACAGTAGACTTACCGCTGCCAGTACCTGAAGTAAATAAAGTAATTTCACCGTGTCTTATTCCTTGTAGTTTATCATTCAATCCTTGCAAACATGTAGGATACGGTACTGATATGGTAGTCTGTCTGTTCTTAAACTCTCGCCAGATAGGTTCACCTACTACTATACCTGATGGAGACCATGTCTGTGCATTCCATATAGCCTGTAGTATACTGTATGACCCATGCTTAGTAAGTAGTTCGCACGGATCTTTACAGCCTTGTAAGTCTCCTACCTTAACTTTACCTGCACCTATTATCTTAGCTGCACGTTCAACTGCTGCATTTCCTGCATCATCTGAGTCAAATAGTAGCACCACTGATTCAAATCGTCTCAGCCAAGAGCGATGATCTAGTAAACTCTTGGTACCTGTAGCGCTCGGTATTGAAACAACTGGAAATACTTTGTTATATTTATCCATAAATGCCTGAGCAACTGCACAAGCATCGAGTTCTCCTTCAGTTACAACAACTATTTTACCACTTGTTGCTACACTTTGACCGAATAACTGTAATTGTTTATAGTCTCCGTGTGTAAGAAAGTCTTTTGGAAGCCTACGTTCTTTGTAAGCTACCACTTTATTATCTCTAGTGTACGGATAATAATGAGAACCACCTGAACCATCAGGATTTACTGCCATTTTTATACCGAAATAGTCTACAACTTGCTTAGAAATACCACGACTTGTAATAGCAAAGCTGTTTAGCTCTCCTATCTGTTGTATATTATCTTGAGCAGCTGTAAATTCTGTAGTAATTTCTTTAATTTTATCCATATTATTTATCACTTTCTTTGTAGAATAGTTACATGAAAAACAGTGTGCACCATCATCGTAAATAGTGAATGCATCTGATGAATCACATTCTGGGCATTCTGTTTGTATATAGTTACTCATTTCCATAGCCTTTCTTTAGCTTGTCGTATCTTCCTTCTTCTCATAGAGCTTGCTTGCTTCTTCTGCATGCGCTGCTCCTTCTTTAATTTTGCTTTCGTGTACTCGTCCAACTCTGACGTATATATACTCTTGTCCTCTTGGCACGATTGTTTTGTGTAGTTCTGCATGATATACCTTATTGTCATTAAACTCTTCAAATATTCCTTGATATGTATCGAAGAGTGGTTTGATTACATTGTCGAGATCGGCTGCTCTATTAGAGAAGCCTGCTACAATATAGAATTCTACTTGATCTGATCCGAAAGGCCATTCAACCCCTCGGATCTCATCACGTAGTTCATTCTGATAGTCGATGTACTGCCTCTGCTTTATCGCTTTGTTGCGGTACGTCATGTTGTTCGCTGACAACGGCTTCACCATAAAGGTGTGTTCTAATATCGTCATAGTCCTTCCATGTTGTTAACATACGTAGTAACTTATAGCTTATATCTAGCTGTTTAAGCGAGGCTTTATTCTCACGCCAAGTTTTCTTTACGACATTCCATCTACGCTCAGCTGGTACACCATGTAAAATCTTTTCAGCTTTCTTAGGACCTATACCTTTAAGTCCTGGTATATTATCTGTGTTGTCACCAGTTAAACACTGTAACATCAATGACTTATGGGCTTGATCGTCATCAACGAACTGCCATGTATCTTTGTTATAGTTGTAATGATTACCTGGTATCTGTAGCAAGTCTTTATCTATACCACATATAACATATTGATCGTCACTTTCTCTAGCTTCATAAGCCCAGATAGCTACAAGATCATCTGCCTCCATACCATGAGCTGGTACTGAACCTTTAGATACAGAGTAATTAAATAAGAAATTTAACTTCTCTTTTATTTCTTCATCAAGCTTAGGTCTATTAGATTTGTAAGGTTCATATAAATCTTTACGGAAATTATCACGACCTTTAACTGCATATAATATATTAAACTTTTCTTCTTCATCAAATGGATTTGCAAGTTTATCTTTAATAGTAAGTTCCATCTTACGGCAGAACCTATCATAATGTACACGCAAATCTGATTCATCTTTAGATCCATACGCTACCTTAAAGAAGATAGAGTCTGCATCAACAAGCATATTTATAGTTGTCATCAATGTACCTCTGCATAATTATTACCTATTGAACCTTCACCTGCCATTATATCAACGCCAACTTTCTTTGGACCTTCAGCAAAGGATTCTACTAGTATTTCAAGAACTCTGTCAGCATCTTTATCTGCTACAGACCATGCAACCTCGTCATGATAGTATAATCTAGGTTCTGCATCTAAGCCTTCACATTTAATCTTCTTCATCTGATAAGCTACAGCAGATTTTGTAGTCACAGCTTCGCAGCATTGAAGTAAGTAGTTAAGTGTTTGATAAGGTTGAGGAGTATATACACGGCGACCATCAAGACCTGGTATGTATCCTTCTACATTACCGTGACCTGATGTTACTTTCCATATAGATTCTATCTTTTCTCTTAGAACCTTTAATCCTGGTATAGCATCACCATATTTCTCCATTGATTCTGTGCCAACTTTAGCTGACTTCTTACCTGATAGTACTTGACCTAGCTTAGCTGCACCTGCACCAAATAGATATGCATAGATCCACGTCTTAGCTGTACGTCTATCTGTACCTATAACATCAGCATTATATTGATGTATATCACCAGATAAGATTTGATTAGTAAGATCAGGTGAATTAACATAGTGTGCTAGTGATCTGAATTGGTTACCACTAGAGTCAGCACCTACAATCTTACGTCCTTCTTCTGCTACAAGTAACTGACGTAGCTCTTTACCTAACGTAGCTGTTGCAGCTGGTAGATTAGCTATGACTTCATGACGGCAGCGAAATGTCGGTGTACCTACAACCCATAGTTTACCATGTAGTCTACCATTTTTAAGTTCACGGAACCAACCTTTCACTACACCCATACGAGACCTTAATGTAGTCCAGTTATCTATCAGAACACCGTGCTCACCTACCTTAGCAAGTGAAGTTGATGTAAGCTTTGGTGTAGTTTTCTGCCAACCATAAGCAGTCTTCACTACCTTCCAGTCATCAGGTTCCCAGCCTATACTATATAAGTATTCTTTAACCTGTTCCATATTACCAAGCGTAGATTTAACTACAGTCTTACGTTGGAACTCTTTACCTGCTGGAAACAGGTGAGTGTCTTTAGTATTTACAGGTCTGTTTAAGTATTCAGTTAGCATACGAGCTGTAGTAGCTGTATACTCTCCTTTCTTAGTAAACTTAGGAGTCTTAGCTACCTTATCTTTATAACGTACAAGGTCAGGTAAATTAGGTTCTATAACTTTTTCGATATCACTCATTTCTATGACAAGCTTAGCTGCAAGTGCCGCACCGCTTTCCATATCAAACTTCCAGCCATAGTGCCTACAGTAAGCATCAAACTTAGCTGTCTCCATCTCTGCTCTTAAACCGTTACTTATAAGAGGTTGTTTAGCAGCGAGTTCATTAAGTTCTTTAGCTAGTATCTTGAATACTTCAGTGTTTAGCTTAACATCTCTTACACAGTAAGTCATCATCTCATCTGAGAATCCAGTCCAATCATCGAATTGAAACTTAGGATATTTAAGATGCTCGCCCCAGCCTGCAAGTCCATGCTTATGTGGACGTCTGTAGTTAAGTACAAGAGATGCTAACCAAGTATCAAAGAATTTTATATTATACAAATCAATACCGTATATATTAAGTATCATAAGTGCATCAAATCCTATACCGTTATGAGCTACAAGTAGTTCTGCATTTTGTAGAACTGCTAAGCCTGTTAGTATATCTCCGTGGTATTTATCTGATTGATCTGTGTACTTCATTATCATACCAGTATCAATATTTTCTATGACTAAACACCATATCTTAGTAGCATCTAGTCCGTCTGTTTCTATGTCAAACGTTAGTCTCATCTGTTTCCTTTCCATTCTCACATATAGGACATGTATCTCCTGATTTATCTATCGACATGCGAGAAATTTCTTTGTTACATATTTCACACGTATAAGTATCATAAGGTTTTTGTGTTATAAAGTCAGTATCAATTGTCATCTTGTTCAGCTCCATCCATTTTGCGTAGTATACTTTTGACATCAGCGTAGAATCCATTATATTTAGAGGTTTTCAAACTATCTATTAAATCCCAGTAGCCTAAGCCCCCTAAGACGTTGACCTGTACTGTATCACCATCAACTAATAGTCGATCAGCAACACCATCCATTGGTCTGTATTTCCATTCGCAGAATAAGAAAGTTTCTACTATGTCGCGTTGTCTTAATAAGTATATAAGCTTTTGGCATGATACGTTGTACCATTTCTTTACAAACTTAACATCTACATTACCGTATACAGGACATACACCATCGATTTCCCATCGATCTGAGTCGTCCCACTTATTTTCATGTATCATCCACCACTCGAATATCTCACATTCGATATCCATCTTCAGCTTTTCTAATGATCTGCCACGAGGATTATATTTCTCAGCACGAGCATCGCGTTGATCTATAAATTCCTGTGTTACTGGTATCGTTATCCAATTAGGGTTATCTTGTTCCATTTTATTTTCCACTTCTACTTTAATTTGTTTACTCTTACTCTGAGTTGAGGTATTCAATACGCTTCTGCAAAGCTATCCGATTATTTCTATTTGTTCTAGTACTAGTCTCTTTATTACCACCTAATTCATAGTGCCAAAGAAATCGTGTCTCTTTTTCTTCTTGAGTTATTAAATGATTTTTTATTTCTACTTTTCTAGCATCCATAGCTTGAAGCATTACTAAAGGTTCTAGGGCTTTCAACACAACCTGTCTTTCAAAGTCTCGTCGCACTAGAAAATAATTTATCTCAGTGGCATGTTGTGTATTATAATCTACTGTCGCGGGTAAAAGAGTAAGTTTATCCAAAATATCCCGCATGTTCCATGTCGGTTGATGCCACACAAAATTAACCTCTTCGTCACATTGAAACATCCAGGGAGAAACTAACTTAATAGATGTCCCGTCTTTACCAGCAAACTTTTGATACTGCTCTTGTGGGTGAGGATCTACTTCAAATTTACTTTTGGCTGTTCTCCATCTATAAAGTTCTTCGTCGTCTTTATGTAGTATATCAAGTGTGAACTCAGTCCAACATGGGATAACTATAGCTGTTCTGTACATTTCTGTAAAACCATGACAATTTTTTATAGATCCAACCATCGATCCATCTTTGAGCGTTACATTATTTGGGGTTTTCTTAAACCAATCGGGCATAAATTTTGTAGCATAATTAATCTTAGCGTTGTTATAAACTGTCGCATCAGTAGTGTAGCAGTTTAAAATCAAAGGTTTAGAACTTAGGTTCATATCGCGCCTCCTTATCATGCAAGTCTTTAAGAACTTTAAGATCTTTGCCTATATTTTTATTTAACCAGTCTTTCATTAAAGGTCTTTCTTTAATATTCTTATCTATTAGAAACTTCATTTCTTTAACCGATGGTTTTATATTCTCATATCCATTATTGTCATAGTCAGTGAATATATTTAATCCATTACCTACTGCTAACCAAGACGATAGATCGAAAGCGGCTAAATAATCTTTTACACAACGATACTGTAAGTTTCCGGCCTTCATTGAAGCTACTTGATTTTCAATATAACTAGACATTTTATATTTTTTGGGGAACTCTTTCCAAAAATCACTGTCATTTCTATTTGAAATATAATGAAACCGTATAAAATCTTTAATGTTGTCTAACATATTGTTCACATCATTATTATAATTTGTTATTGAAACTTCATTGTGATTTTCAAAACAATTTACAAAATGTTTTAAATGATTTAACATCTCTATCGTTGTCCATATAGATGTAGCTTCTAATGGTTCTACAAACGATTGTGCTAACCCTACACTTATACAATTTTTTATCCAGGCTTTTTCCATCCTACCCGCATCAAAAGATATAACTTTTTGGACTTCAATATCTTCCTTATAAAACTTAGTAACTTCATCATAAGCTTGAGTTTCATTTATATAATCACTATCAAAAATATAACCTCTACCTATTCGATATTGTAAAGGTATTTCAAACGTCCAACCATATTTCATAGCAATAGCTTTTGTATAAGGGAAATAACCTGGTTCTTTTTTAGGTATCACCAATGCTTTTTTCATTGCTAACGTATCAGAATAACTTATAAATTTCTGATCTAATTTCTTTTTTAAAATTGTTTTACTTAAACCTGTGCAATCAAAAATAAAATCACAGTTATATTTTCTACCGTCTTCAAGTGTTACCTTAGTTACAAACCCATCCTTATCCAACTCCGCATCAACAAAGTTTCCATCTATATGTTTAATGCCTCTATCTTTTGCTTTAGTAGAAAGATAATCGCCTAACGCAAATGTATCAAAATGCAGTGCAGTAGTGGTTTCGGTATCGTCAACTCTATTCTCATAAGATAATCTTGATATCCATAAATGTTTCTTTAAGTCTAATTTTTTACCAATTACTTCTTTGATATAATAATCTCTACAACCATGCGAAAATATGTTGTCCATACTAAAGTTGTTGTATTGTCCTAAGTCATTAAATGGATGGAAATAAACATCATCATCGCTGTCTTTATTCCATCTCTCAAAACTAATACCATTCTTTAATGTCCCTCCTGTATTCGCTATCACTTCATAAGGATGGATATCCAACATCTTTAAAAAGTCCATGATAGGCGGAGTTGTTCCTTCCCCCACTCCTACAATACCCTTCTTTCTATTCTCAATCACAGTGATATCATTCGATAAAAACTTTCTTGCAAATAAAGCTGTAAACCAGCCCGCAGTTCCACCGCCTAATACTATTACTTTTTTGTTTTTCTTTTCTTTAGAATTTAGGCTCATTATATTGCCTTTCTATAAACTTCTTCTAGTATTCCTGTAGTGTGCGTATGGTCAGGTCCGTTCCAACCTTTAGGTTTAATAAGATCAGGTAGACCGAGAGGATTGGGCCTCGAAGGTTTAACACCAACGTCTTTCTCCATGTTGGCTTCCATGACGGTAGACCAAGCACCATGGGCGTCGCAGCCAAATGCATCCAACGTTCCAATGGCGACAACACATAGATCAATAAGACCATCAACGATTTCTTTAGCATCGCCTTCTTTAATTGCTTTCTCTGTTTCATTTAATTCTTCTTTCAAAAAGTTTAATCTAAAGTCCATGAACTTTTTAAGAATATCATAGTCTTTATTAGCTAGTTTATCATTAATCCAGTCATGCACACCAAACTTATCGTGAAACGAGTCTATGGTATTATGCCATTGATCTTCAGGGTATATTACGTAAGGCATTACTGTTCTCCTAAGTTTAAAGCTAATTGTTTATTGTTTTCTTCTAAATATTTAAAGTGTCTTTCATATACATGTAGTGAACCTATTTGCATTATTACATCGCCTAATTTAAGATTCTTTATTTTAAATAAGTTATTTAACATTGCTGCATGTACATATTTAAACCACGCTATGTCATTATTGTAGCCGTATACAGCATCTTGAGATCTCATTTGTACTACTGTGTGCAGCTTTTGTTTTCTTTAATGAAGAACTGTTGCGCGTTAGTACATGTGAAGTCTTTACCTGCTATTTTATGCATGTCAGGTGTAGTATATATCATAACACTTTGTCTAGTATTATTATCTTTAAGCAGAGCTTTACATGCTGCTCTAAATTGATTACCTCTTTCATCACTGAATATACACCAGCCGTAGTTAGAATTAACTTCGCCATGTATGTCCTTGACATCATTCCATATTTTCACAGTCTTACCGTATATATCAAATAGCTTTTGTACTTTTCTATCTTTAGATATGTACCACTTTAATTCTGCGTCTATATAATATCTATTAGGTATACCAAATATAGAACTTAGATCAGCTTTAAACGATACACCTTGTAGTTCTACTGTACCGTTTCTTATTCTATTTAGTTTGTATTCATCTCGGAATAATTTCCTGATGTCCTTAACTAAAAGCATTAGTTATCCTTTTCCATTTTAACATTTTCTAGATATGCTGCGAACATAGCACAGTATACTGCCATGTCTATGAGCGTGTCTTCTAAGGCTTCGAAGTTCGTTTCTTGATCGCCTTCAACTATATTTCTCATACGTAAATACTTTGTATGTATCATATGAATATAAGACTTATCTCCGAACGGAAAGTAATCTTCTTCTGACCACATTCCACCTTGATAGTCTTTACTCTTTCTTTCCTTAAGTTCAGCAGCTTCTTTAAGAACCTGCACGGCTGTTACTTTCGCCATAGGTTTATCCTTTATAATGTTATTGATTGAGAAAACGCTCTCGGGCGTTTTTGGTTGTTTACCTGAAAGATAGTTAGGAATTGGTTCTCCTCTGGACTCGAACCATTTTTCAGTATCTCTTATAATCTTTAAGTAGTCTGTCATTTTAATACCAATATTCTTGATCGTACCAATAATTTTCTGCTTCTTTACGGGTCATTTTCCCGTGTTTCATAGCATCTTCAATCCATTCTACTTTAAAGATGTAATCGTCTTTCTGTTTTTCTGTCATATACATTATTCTCACTCCTTACGAGATGCCGGTTTGTTAAAATTTTAAATGTCTCCTAAAAGACACTTAACTTGGAGGTTTACATGGGTTACGAGAACTGCGGCAAGCATCCTAATTCCCTTAAGCAACTCAAGCCCTATATGGATTCTGAGAAAGCTAAGGAGATGCAGGCTAAAGGTGCGGAAGCACGAAGACAGAACAGGCAACTTAGGGAGTCCATGAAATTATCTGCTTCTGAATTTAGAAAAATCAGAGATGAGATAATTACAGAGATGCCCACGGCAGTTGAGATTCTTAAAGTACAGCTAATTAAAGCTATGCAGCTTGAAGATCAAGATACTATTGAGAGATTAGCTATTGCATTAGCAGAATATGAACAGCCTAAACTGCAAAGAGTAGATCAGACTACTAGGAATTTAGATACAACGGAACTTACAGAAGACGAGTTAGACCGGAAAATAAAGGAACTTTCGGATGTGGGTTAGATTTTAAAAGCCAAACAAATAAGCCGCTAAGAGTACGTAACGTATTCTTAGCGGCTTTTTTATTTTATAATTCTTTATTCCGTTTTATAAGTTAATTTAAATTAAATGAGAAAGATATTCTTTCTTCTTCTTTGTTCATATTAGGTCTTACTAAATGCATTAACCAACTAGGAAATAAATATAATATACTTTCTTCAGCAGGCATCCACCAAGATATAGATGTATAGGGATTATCTGCTCTACTTAAGCTTGATTGTTCTAATACATGATAAGCTGGGCTGTGAAACTCAATCTCACCACAATTTTCAGGAGTTTTAACATAATATACACCTGATACTTTTGAATTAGGATGACAATGCAATTGGTTATAATCTTTATAAGAATTTATATTACACCATATATTAGAAAGTTTTACTTCACCGTAGCCTATTTGTTCTGAATAGACATTTGCAAATGAAGTGATTTGTCTCATAAATTCTTTTATCTTTATGTTATTTGTATCTAAATCATGAGAATGAAATCCACCTTTGTTAGAAATGTTCACGCCATTTTGGCTTTGTTCAACATCATAACAATATTCTTTTAATTCTTTATTGTTTAACGTGAGATGGTTTCTGTAAATACCAATTTTGAATAAATCAATTAACATATTTTCTAATTCCTATCCTTGCTTATGCTCCGTCATCGACATTATTATCATCAACAGCGAAACTTACTTGTATGATATCATAATTATTTTCAGTTGTTTTGGTTTCTGTAATTATCCATTCTACTGATGGACATGTATGAAGCCAATTAAAGAACTCACTTCTTGTCATGACATTTCTGCTATACTACAGAATTTACCATCAGCAAAGTTTCTTGCTACTCTTAAATAACCTCGATTATTACTTAGAGTACCTTTCTCACCCCAGCGATTAGTCGTACGTATAAATCGTAAGTTGTGAGAGCCGATAGGAAATCGTTTATCATCTTTGAATTTGATTGACCATGGAGCTCTTATTCTATTTACTAATTTTGTACCATTCATACTATATTCCTTTCTATGTGGGTGTTTGGTAATTTATCATTTAATTTGTAGTCACTGAATTCATAAGCACTCCATTGCTTGAATGATCTTATAAATTCTTTTTGCTCTTGTATTTTATTTTCTGCTAATTTAAGTTCTTTACTTAGTATATTTACTTCGTCATCATATACAACTTCTGTTACATCATGAACCATATTATCTATTTCGTTTAGTGTAGTAACAACTTGATTACGAATTAATAAAGACGCATCGTCTATAGTATCCATATCTACTATAAGTTCTTCGTCTTCTAAATGTGCACATAATTCTCTTAGAACTGAATTTACTGCGTGTATATGTTTTCTTGCGGATGTCATGTGACTTTCATATTTTAATGTACATTTCGCTACATATTCTTTTGAAGCTAGTTCTTCTATGAAATCTTCCATTAGTGAGATCCTTTCGTATACCCGTTATTTAATAAGTTTCTACGTTCTATAGCTTCACGTCTGTCTTCACGCTCTATGTCGCTACGTTGATTGCTGAGAAATATAAATATGCTTTGAGCTATACCTATTTCTGTATCATCATCTTTAGTTACTAAGTATCTTAGATAATCTAAGTTTTCTGTAATACTTTCTATTAGTTTTATTTCGTTAGTTACGTTTGTGCACGTTATATCATTTCGTAATTGTAAAGTTGTCATATATTACCTCATATAATAATTAATTGCTCGAACTATAAACAAAGCTGGTAGGAAATAGCCGAGAAATATCATAAATTCTGTTAACATAGAACGTTTACCTTTCGTTTACTTTTAGCCGTTACTATTCTAAAAGTTTTTATTAATTTAATAGTTATTATTTTGAGATCGATGTAGATCTCGTTGTTCTAGTATTTTAATACGTTCTTCGAGATGTCGTATTTTAGATAGGTTAGTTAGTATATTTTGAGACATTATATTAATTATACCTGGTAGTTTTTCTGCTACTTTTTCAGCGTTTTTTATATTATCTTTTATCATTACTATACCTCTGGTTCAAAAGCTATTTCGTATTTATAAGGATCATCTATACTATGTATATTATAGTTGTATATGCCTCTAAGTTTAACTAGTGATGCTATTAAATTTAATGATGACAGTAAATCTATTGTTGTATCAATACAGGCTGTATTAAATAGTAACATACGTCTTGATTCTGTTATGGTAATTTGTACATCAATCGATAAGCCTGTATTGATAAGATCTATGCATTCTTGATCTGTTAATTCAATATCTATAGTAACTTCGTGAATTATATTATCTAGCATGCTGCCAACAACCTATGTCTAGCATAGTATGAAAGCGATTAGGTGATGCATTACCGTGAGTTACATAGCAATTATATAATTCTTTTTTCATATTTTCATATGTACCTTGGCATTCTACATCATCGAGGTAGTAAGTATAGATACCACTATCTTTTAACATAGCTTGATTTATACGCTTGTAGTCACGTATATCTCGCTCGTATTTAGATACTAGGCGTTGCTGGTGACCTGTTAGACCTGTCATTATCTCTTCATTAAGGATATCACAATTATGCCTATCATTATGGACGTACACATCATAGCGCTCTGCAAATCTGTGCTGTAAATTAGTTCTTGCATTTCCATGGAGTGGTTCTCCTTTATCTATACGCTTACCGCGTGCCATCATAGTTACACGTTGTAAAGGATATGCATCGTTTACTTTATGATTATATTTACGACAAGTTATGCGTATGTCTTTATTACGTTTAGCTATCATTCTTTTAAGTTTTGCTAATTGTGGGTCTGACTTGTCGGTTATGGTAAATTTATATGCGTCAGTTGATCTATTATCTGTGTAATCTAGTGTAGCCATGATATACCTTTCAGGTTTTAAAGACGCCTACAGTATTGTAGACGCCTATAATTTTATGTTAACGCTGATGCAATATATAGTATAAGTTGCAGCTTTATATAAATAGCAAGCATTAGAATGCTATTTCTGCTTGCTGTGTAGTATCAGATTCTTGTGATGCACCATGTATATCTACAATCGGCTCGAATTCTACTGAACCTGTATATTCTTTGAAGTCTGTTACTTGTACAGCAGTTAGAGAACTTGCAATACCTTCACGACCTGCAGTTTTGTAATACATTTGATATACAATTACATTACCTGTAGATTCATTACCTAGCGATGATGCATCAATTGGTTGAGCATCTGCACCTACAACTCTTGGAGCACCATTTTCTGAGCCATCAGCTTTGAGAGCTTTACGCTTTAGTGATACACTATATTTACCGTCTTTGTCTTTGACAGTTAAGTGATTAGTTTTCCAGTCATTTGCAATTGCTTTATCCTTAGTAGCTATTTGCAGCTCGTATTGTGGCTGACCGAATGGTGATACAGGCTTAGTTAGTTTAGCCCAGTTAAGTTCTACATTATCTATTCTATAGTTTCTTGGTTCAAAATTATTCATTAGGAATTACCTTTCAGTTGTTTTTAGATTTGATTTTGAGAGCAGTTTAAACTTTTGTTTATGACATACTCAGGTCACTTATATAATATTAAATGGCTTTTCACGAGATAATATTATTGTTGAAGTATATAATTAACTATAGAGATTTACTATAGGATTTTACAATTATTACACTAGTTAGAAAACGCTTTCGGGCGTTTTTAGTTATAGATCCCAGCAGTGATCGAATTGTTCTTGTATGAACTCTTCTATTGTTTCATATTCTGAACCTTTGAACAGCCACTCTACATCATCATGATCAAGACCTTTTTCTTTACCTATATCGTATATAAGATCTCTAGCTTTATCTGTAGCATCATCACGAATTGTGTGCACTTCACCTACAGCATAGTCCCAAGACTCTTGTACTATTTCAGTTACCGCATCGTGCATTTCGTCGTACATTCTTTTCATCATAGCCATTTTATATCCTTTCTAATGGAATTTGATACCTGATTTACCTAAGTGTTTATCAACTATCTTTTTACTGAGTTGTTCAAGTTTATCTCTTACTATTTTATTAGCTGTTATGTAGTGTGATAATGCTTCTATATGTTCTTCTATTTCTTCTAGTATTAATCCTGCCTTTTGTAGGTCAGCTACAGAATCCACATTATCAATAAAATCTATATCTGCCTGTGTTTGATCTGCAAGATTAAGTAAATCTTTTATTACTTTCTTGAATTCTGCATCCCACATATTATACCTTTCTGTTATTAATACTATTAAGAAAACGCTTTTGGGCGTTTTTTATTTTTTAAATACTTGCTAAGATTAAAGTAAGACCTGTTACTAGACATATACTACCTATGACAACAGATATATTAGTAAGTGTTTGCCATATCTTTTGTTGTCTCTGTCTTTTTTGTCTTCTACTTACTTTACCTTGTGCTGATATACCTTGTAGTACATTACCATTTCTATCTTTCATTACTTATCCTTTCTATAGGTTTTTGTATTGATCTATTGCGATTGATATTATCTGCCATAGAAACAATATCATAAATAAAGATATACCACCTACTATTATAACAGGTAGTATCCATACTTCTATTACTAGCCATATGAATTCTAGTTCATCCATAGTATATTCCTTTCATGAGTTTTTATAGATTGATTTAGTTACTGGTAGAAAGCTTGGACGTCGGTAGTTATTAATAGATTCTACACGATGTACTACAAGTAAACTACTTGGTAAATTAAATAGGTTAGTTTAAGATACTATTTAAAAAATACTCTTGGGTATTTTTATAGAAGCTATAAGATTATAAGAGATCTTAGAGATTATATAGAAAGATTATATAGAGAAATAGGGGGTATTAAAATAAAAAGGTGGTATATATATATTTAGGTTTAATTTACTTAATCTCAAGCTTNCCCTTAGCTCNCAAGGCCCTACTAAATCCTCTTAGACCTAGTAGTAATCCTTAGATATAGGAGTATATATACAGGGCTTATGTTCTTCCCCTCTTAAAGGAGACATTTAAAATTAAAGGTTCTATTGCTTTTATCCTAGAATGTCCCCTTAAAGTAAGGTTATGAGGACTTATTATGAAAGATAGAAAGAAGCTATTAAAGCTGCTAGAAGAAAAGCAGAAAAGAGCTAAGCTTAAACAATATGAAAGTGACTTCACTAGCTTTGCTAAAGATAATATAAAGATTATAACAAAAGATGCTAGAGCTGGCTTTGTTGATTTTAATTTTAACGCGTGTCAAGATGAAATCACAAAAGCATTGGATAAGCAGTTAGCGGAGACCGGTAAGGTCCGCGCTATTATCTTGAAGGCTCGACAGCAAGGCATATCGACTTATTGTGCGGGTAGAGTATTTTGGAAAACATACTATACTCCCCATGCACGATCTGTAGTTATGGCACATGATAGTGCTACTTCGGATGCCTTGTTTACAATGAGTAGAAATATTATAAAGAATATGAATCCTGAGTATAGACCTGATGAGGTGAAGTCCAATGCAAAGGAAATCGTTATTTCTGCTCCACACTTTCCTAAGAATGATGCGGGCGATAGGCCAGTGGGTTCTTACAGACTATACACGGCAGGTGCACCCGAAGCGGGACGAGGTACAACTCCAACAATTGCGCATCTATCTGAAGTTGCATTCTGGATACACGATGAGAAAATTCTAGCTGGATTGTTTCAGGGTATATCAGAAGCTCCAGGTACTGAGGTTATCATTGAGTCTACGGCTAATGGTGCTAAGGGAGAATTTTATAGGTTATGGAAAGGTGCTGTAGCAGGAGAGAATGATTATCTCCCGTTATTTCTTCCGTGGTATAATACACCAGAATATTGTAGAGAAGCTCCGGAAGGTTTTGAACGCTCCTCAGAAGAGGAACTACTGGTAGAGGATTATGATTTAACTAATGATCAACTCTACTGGCGTCGGTTGAAGATTGCTGAAGGTGGGGAACTAAAGTTCCGCCAGGAATACCCAGCGTCTCCTGATGAAGCGTTTATTACGGCTGGCTCTTCTGTGTTTAATGCAGAGAAAGACAGCTAAGCTTGTAGCGGTAGAACCAGAAAAGAAAATGAATTTTGATTATGATGCATGTACGTGGGATACTTCTAGTGAAGGTAAACTACATATATGGGATTATCCTGATTGGGATAACAACTATGTTATAGCTGCAGATGTAGCTTTAGGGGTTGGCCAAGATTACTCTAGCTGTAGTTTTAGATACAGAAAGAAGAGTAATTGCTTTGTTTAGAGATAATTATCTAGACCCTAGTAAGTTTGGTGATTTGTTGTTTTATCTAGGTAGATACTATAACAACGCTTTACTAACAGTTGAAAGTAACTCGATGGGTGTAGCCACATTATCTAGACTTACTCAAATGAATTATGTAAACTTATATAGACAGACTAAAATATCTTCTATATCAAAAGAAGAAGGAACTGTTGTTGGCTTTAGAACTACACAGGTAACTAAGCCACATATAATAGGTAATCTTAAGAATGCTATAGAAAATGATGATATACTAATACCATCTAAAATAATGATACAAGAAATAAGAGATTATATTGCTACAGAATCAGGTAAGACTGAAGCAGCACCTGGCTGTCATGATGATACAGTTATGGCAACAGCTATTGCTTTAGAAACATTACGTACGCACTATGATAAACTAACGCTTAATAAAGTACCGTGGTCTCAACAGTTTTCAATGGAAGATCAAGATGATACTTTGTGGCTATAAGATTCCAGTGTCCTCACTACTCCGGCGGAAGTAGGGGATAAATCCGCCACCTATAAGGAGATTTCTAATGTTTAATAAATGGATAATAATTGCTGTTGTGTTACTTGTGTTTGTCACTATTATATTTATTGGAGCAAGCAATATGAAATGTACACCTCCGTGTATATAACATGTCCTTTAAAGAATTAACAGCTCAACAGAAATCTACTATGACATGGAGATGGGCAGCTTTAAGTTTGTACCTGCTAGTGTGTTTTTATGACTTTATGTTCGTCCCGATATGGTACGGAATAAATAGACCTGATATTTCACAATTCATGGAAATAATAAACTCTACAAAAGAACCTATGGTACAAATGGAATTAATGAAAAAACTAACTGGCCAGCATAACCCGTTTACCCTTATGGGTGGTGGGCTGTTTCATTTAGCATTTGGTGCTATACTTACAGGATCTGCAGTAGGTATGAATAGTAAAGATTAAAAGAGGATATTAAATGTCTATAGAAAAATCAGGAGAAACGTTTTCAGGTTATAATAAACCTAAGCGCACTCCTAACCATAAAACTAAATCGCACGCAGTACTTGCAAGATCTGGAGGTAAAGAGAAATTGATAAGATTCGGACAAAAAGGAGTATCAGGTGCAGGAGCTAATCCATCAAGTAAAAAAGATAAAGCAAGACAGAAATCTTTTAAAGCAAGACACGGAGCTAATATTGCAAGAGGTCCTTTATCTGCAGCTTATTGGGCGGATAAAGTAAAATGGTAAAAAGTAAAAAGAGTAAAGGTGTAGACGGCAAAGCATGCTGGAAAGGATATAAACGTATGGGTACTAAAAAGAAAGGTGGCAGGACAGTAGATAACTGCGTGCCAATTAAAAGAAAAGGCCCTTTAAGTAAACGATCATAGATTGAATGAACCCGGGAGTGGATCATGAATAAAAAAGAAGAAACAAGATTTATTGCACAGACACATAAGCAGAAGCCTCCAAAGGAATCACATAAGAAACCTTTACCTAAAGCAGGCCAGTATAATGTAAAGAATTTAGAAGACTCTAAAAAGATATATTCAGCTGGAGGAAAATACTAATGTCTGCAGATGGATATAAAGAAAAAGTAACTGATGAAGAACTGATTAACGTAATTGACCAGGGAGTAATGAACTCTACAGGCGATTGGTTAAATTCATCAGACTTAGCACGTGAAAGACTTAAAGCTACCTACGAATATGCAGGTTTAGCTGTATCACATCTAGCACCACAAGGTGTATCAGCTATTGTTGATACGTCTACTACAGAAGTTGTAGAAGCATATACAGCTGTATTGTCAGATTTGTTTCTAAGCAACCAGCGTATCGGTAGATTTCTACCATGGGACGATACACCTGGCGCATTTAAGGGTGCAAAAGATGCTGGAGCCCTAGTAAATTACACTATATTTAAACAGAATAATGGTTGGGATATACTAGAACAATGGATGAAATCTGCGCTATTATGGAAGAATTCTGTAATACGTTGGGGCTATATAGAGGATTATGACTACGTATTTGAAGAATATGACGAGATATCTCAGACTAAGCTAGATGAACTTTTATCTGATGATAGTAACGAAATTGTTGGCGCACTTGAATTTGAAAATAGAGCAGTACAACCTAGCGAAGATCCAACAGCAGGGCCAGAAGTAGAGTTAGTTTATGTAAACGTACGTTGCAGAAAACAGATTAACAAATCAAAAATTAAATTAGAGTTAGTTCCACCAGAAAACTTTCGCATTTCTCGAGATGCTACTACATTAGAAGATGCAACATTTGTTGGTATTCAAAGTAGTCTTACTCGATCTGAGATACGTAAGCTATATCCAGAAATGGCAGAGTCTATAGATAATTGGGACGAGCTTGATGGAGAAACTTGGGCAGGTTCATTAGGCTATTCGCAAGATGTTGCTGCTAGAAAAGAAATAACAGGGCAAGAATATACACAAGGCTCAAACCAATATACTGGAGAGATGGGATTAGAAGCATTACGTGAAGTTACTATTACGGAATGTTGGATACATGTAGACAGAGACGGTGATGGTATTGCAGAATTAAAACATATCATATCAGCTGGTACTACTATCTTACATGAAGAAGATGCAACAAGTATACCACTTGCTGATATTGTTCCTATTGATATACCACACGAATACTACGGTTTATCAATGGCCGACTTCACTAGATCTTCAACACTCGCATCGACTGCTATACTTAGGGGTTTTGTAGAAAATACTTATCTTACTAACTATGCACCTAAGCTAGCTGATCCTAATGTTGTAGACTTTTCTGCACTGCAGAATATGAAGCCTAAACAAATCATACCGACTAATGGTAATCCACAAGGCGCTGTATTCCAGATGCCGCCTGAAGCTATATCAACTGGTACTGTACCTTTGCTTGAACACTTACAAATGATTAAAGAACAAGCTACTGGTATGTCTAAAGCTGCGCAAGGTTTAAATGATACGCTATATGTATCAGGAAACTCTGAGCAAAAGATATCAGCTGTACAAAGCGCATCTCAAAAACGTATACAGCATATTGCTAGAAGGTTTGCAGAAACAGGGTATAAAAGATTAATATCTGGTTTGTATGATACATTAAAAGCTTCTATGAAAGGTAAAACAACTTTTAATTTTGCAGGTGTATTTTCTACTGTTAATATGGATTTGTTACCAGAGACTATGGATGTAGAAATACTACTAGACATTGGTGAAAATTCTAACAGTACTAAGATAGCAAAGCTTTCTAAGATTGGTGGAGAGATACTACCAGGATTAAATCAACAAGGTGCTGGATCTGTAATTAAACCTGCAGCACCAGCAGTATTAGCTACTAAGTTAATAGAAGCTATGGATATAGATAGTAATGATTTCCTTGAAGATTATACTCAACCTGATTTCCAACAGAAGGCAGCTGAAGCATTACAGCAGCAATCTGAGGGAGCTCAAGCTGATGTAGAGAATACTAAACGTTTAGCTACAGCGAATACCGCTTTAGCGGAGGCAAACGTAAATTACACTAACGCTCAGGCAAAGAATACAGTCGATGATAACTCTAAGCAATTAGCAGTAGCAATCGATAGACATTTCCAAGAGTGGGCAGATCTTACTATTAAAGCAACTAAGGAAGGCGCAACATTACCGCCTCATCCAGAATATAGTGAGATCTTAATGATGTCACGAAATTTGCTACAACCTAATAACGAAGGAGAAAATCAATAATGGCACACGTAATTATAGGCGCTGATGGAGTTGGCGCTGCACAAGCAGGCGGCGCAGTAACAACAACAAGCGGAAATAAAAATGTATTGTTTGTAAACGAAACTGATTCAACAATAACTTTAGATCTTCATATAGGCGGTGCACATCACTCACCAGGTCTATCACATACAATACCTGCTAACAGTTATCTTAACTATTTACATACCGGCTCTCATGGTGCGGCTACAATGGTTAATGTTAAAACAGCACACGGTACTTCTGCTCAAACAGATGAGCGTGTATATATGTATCATAAAGTTTAACTAATGGATAAATATAAAAAGACAGCTGAGACGAGGCTGGGAAATACAAAATCCTATGGTAATCATAAAACACATCCAGAAGAATTAGCGCGAATGGCTCACGTAAAGGGCCACTTCGCTGCTAAAGAAAGAGATGAATTTTTTGATGAAGTATATGGTGAAGTCTTAGTTGACTTCTTTTTAGAGTGGCTTAAGACGGAGCCGCATGAAACAAAATCTCGAGAGTTCCTCTACTCTTCTGCAATGGCACTTGGTAGTGTTAAGGAAAGAATGATAAACTTCGAGATGTATGGGAAAAATATCCCACACCTTATGGAGGACACAACAGATGCGAGAGATTAATTATGAACATCTTGCTAAGAATATAGACGAAATGATAAACACACTTGAGTATGATTCATCGAGAAGTGCAGGTAAAACTAAACTTAACTCTGATAAACTTATAGACTTATATAGTCTACAAGAACGATACTCAAAGATGTTAAAGTCACAATCCCTTTCCCGTAATAAGGAGATGGTAAATGGCTGAAACTAATACCGAAGCAACTATAGATTCTACCTTAACTGATGATACTATAGCCGAGGTTAATACTGATTTAACAGCTGATAATTTGCTGGCTGATATTGTACGTAATTCTGAATTCGTAGAATCTCTACCCGATGAGCAAGTTCCAGAGTTAGATCCGGAAGAATCAGACGACCAAGACCCAATACAGTCTGAGGAAGCCGATAGCGAAGATGTAGAAGAAGTTGAAGAAGAAGCTAATGATGATGAAGAAGAAGATGCCGCGGAAGCCGCTACCGATATATCTGAACCATTTGCCGCTGAAGATTTAGACTTAGAAGCTAAGGTCATTGTCAAAATTGATGGCGAAGACTCTGAAGTTTCTTTTGGTGACTTGATAAAAGGTTACTCTACTGAACAACATCTTTCTAAAAAGGGTCGTGAACTCGGTGACGCAAGAAAACAGATGGACATAGACTACGATACTAAAGTAAAAGAACTTGGCAATATGTCAAAAGCTTCTGCTGCAGTCTTGTATTCTAATGAACAGCAATTGTCAAAAGAGTATCATGATATTGAAGCGCAAATCGATCAAGCGCGAAAAGACGGTGATACTTACGAAGTTAACGAACTTAAAGATAAACGTGAACAAGCTCAGAAAAGCTACTGGCAAGCTCGTAATCAACGAGAAGCCTTAGTAAAGCAAGTTACTGAACAAGAACAAGAAGCTCAACAGAAAGATTGGCAAGCTCAGCTTACTAATTTTAATGAAAAGATTCCTGAACTTATACCTGACTTTAATGATAAGACAGCTGAAAGCATACGAGAGTTTGCTATAGCTGAAGGTATACCTGCAGAGGTATTAGATTCAATAGCTGATCCTGTGATTGTAAAGTTTGTCGATGATTACCGTAGACTTAAACAAGGCGTGACAAAAGGCGCTGTTAAAAGAAAATCTGCCCCAACTAAAAAGATTCCTGTACGCAAAGCTAAAAGTATAACTAAGCGTAAACAAGATGCTAACGAAGCTCAAAGACAAAAGGTCTTGAGTGGACAAGGATCTGAAGACGATCAACAGGGATTTTTAAGAGGTCTTGCCGAACGCTCATTGAATCTTTAATACCTTAGGAGGTATATATAATGACTACTAATGTCGGCGGACGTATCACAGGTGGACCACAAGGTCCAGCACGTGCTACTTCTACAAACGTCTCTCAAAGAGAAGACTTAGCTAACTTTATCACTATGATTACACGGGACGAAACTCCGTTCATGTCATCTATTGGTAAAACAAAATCAACCGCTATTTATCATGAATGGCAAACAGACACACTAGAGGTTCCAGGCTCTTCACGAATTGCTGAAGGTCAAGATTGGATAGCTCCTGGATCAGGTGCACAAACACCTGCAACAGGCGCAGCATTTGATCCGGTTGGACCGTTCCGTACACGCTTAGGTAACTACACACAAATCAATGGTAAAACTATTGCTGTGTCAGGTACTAGACGTGCAGTCGATCAAGCAGGTGTTGCAGACGAGTATGCATATCAGTTAAAGAAACGTGGTACAGAATTACGACGTGACGTTGAGCATGATATGATCCACTCATTTAACGTATCAGCAGCTGTTGGCGCTCAGCCAAATACAGCACGCTCAGCAGGTGGGTATCAATCATTTATCAATGATTCAGCAACTACTGTATATGCGACTTCCGAGTGGGGTGTACCTAATGTAGTAAGTGCAGGTACTCATGCAATACGATCAACACTTGGTACTACAGCACAGCCAACAAAAGGCGCTTTAGCATTAACTGATGTCGATTCAGTTATGCAAAAGATTTACGAAGCTGGTGGTAAAGCTACTAAGATTATGTTGTCTCCAAAACTACGAAGAGACTTCTCTGATCTAATGGTTAGTGATACTGGTGTTGTACGTAATATTGACGAAAGCGGAAAACTCCGTCAGTCAGTAGACGTATACATGTCAGACTTTGGCGATCTAATGGTAGTTCCAAACTACATCATGGGTTTAGCTAATAGTGTCCAATTTACCAACAGCGCTAATGCGAATCTTGCAGCTACAACTCCTGTTGCAGACTTCTCTGCATTGATCTATGATCCAATGTGGTTTAACGTTGCTACACTACGACCTATGCAGGAAGTAGACGTAGGGCAGAAAGGTGACTCAACTGTTGGAATGATGGTTGAAGAATGTACTTTAGAAGTACGTAACCCTAATGGTTGCGGCGCTATCTACGGTCTTAATTAAGACATTTGGAGAGCTTGTTAATTCAGGCTCTCCATATTTTTTCAATANAATCGAGAGGTTAATTAATGAAAGAGTATTTAACAACTAAGAATATAATAATAGCAATAGCAGCCTGTATTATAATATGGTCTGTAGCAAAAGCAATGATGCCTGTGGCCGGTGTATAATGCCTAAAGTAGGAAACAAAAAGTTTAAATATACTAAAAAAGGTATGGATAAAGCGAAAGCATATGCTAAACTAACAGATCAAGATGTAGCCTATAAAGCGGGTGGTGGTAACGTTGCAAGCTATTACGGTAAAGGTGGCAGAGTAGCTGGTTGTGGACCAGCACAAAACAAAGCTTAGATAGAGGTTGAAGTATGGTAAGCAGTACTAAAAAAGATGAACGATCTTTTATGAAGCAATATAAAGACGCTAAAAAATTAGTAGCTGGAAGTGTAACCCCTAGTGGCTCAAAAGGCCCTGTTAGTAGATTAAGAAAAGCTTTAAAAAACAAAAAGAATAAAGCTCTCTTAACACAGTATGGTTCAAGCGCAGGTAATTCTAGAGCCTTTAATACAGAATATAAAGCAGGTGGCGGTAACGTTGCAAGCTATTATGGCCGAGGCGGCAAAGTAGCCGGCTGTGGACCAGCACAAAACAAAAGATAATATAAAACCCAGGAGGTAATAAGATGGTAGTTTTTCAACTAGCTAACGGGAACGTTTACCCCGGCGAGAAATGCATATGGCGTACAGCGCAAACTGCAACTGGATATAAGTTAACACATTGGGAGCCACATACAAATGTAGCAGCAGGGGCAGCACCGACTGTAAACTCTGCAGCGATAGGTGCTAAAATGGGATATATAGGTAAGTCAGGTAGGTTCGTAGCTTATACTGAACCCTTTTAATTAGGTAGGAGAGGACATGTCTAATTCATCAGAAATTAAATTCCGCGGAAAACAAGCGGACGGTAAAAACGGTATGGAAGCATCTTTTGATTTGGAAACAGGTCATGGTTATTTCCAACAAGATGTATCAAAGTTTATAGATCAAGCTAAACTAGATAGGGAAAAACAAGAATACTTCGGTATTAAGAAAGGTGGTTACAGAAAGCTAGCTACGATACCAGATGTAATTGCTTTAAAAATATTTGAGGATCATAATTTAGATCTACATTCCCAAGAGTTTATGAGTGATCCTAACAATCTTAAAAAATTAAAAACTATATTACATATGGAATACCGTTCTTTACTAGTTAATAATTAGGAGGACCCATTATGGCATTGACCTACACTCAACTAGTCGCCCTCGTGCGTTCGTGGTGTAACAGAGATGATGAAGTAGTAAGCGACGCTATAATTCAAGATGCTCTAAAATATGCAGCAGATAAAGCATATCGAACTCTCAGAGTTCCACCATTAGAAAATGTAGCAGTATATTCTAAAACAATTTTAGAAGCCGCTACAACAACAGGAGGTATTACGCCTAGCGTAACAGAAATATTAATACCGTATGATCTCGTAGAGTTTATACAACTAAAAGAAAAAGATTCAGCAGGTGCAACGCTTAGAGTATTTAATGAAAAACTTAATGTAAGAACATTTAATAATCCCTATGCAGAAGTATACTCAGGTTATAATTATTGGACACGCGAGCGCAATGTTATAAAATTTAGCCCAGGCTTTGGACAAGGTGGAAGTGACGCTAGTACTGTAGAATTATATTATTACCGTAGATTACCTGCATTGAATGCTACGTATGCTGTAACAGTATTAAACTGGAACGCAGGATTTTTAACGGCATCTAGCTCTGGAGTAGCAACTGCAGGAAGACTATGGTTTTCTACTATTAACTCCATTACTACAGCCTTTGCAACTCAAGCAGAAGCCGTAGCAGCAGGTGGAGTTCAAACTAACGGATACTTTGTTGGTAATACTACACCTAACTGGCTCAGAGATGAGAACGAAAGGATTTTATTATTCGGCGCATTAGCAGAGGTATTTGCTTTTGTCCAAGAAGATGACCAAGCCGCTAAGTATCAAGCAATGTTTATGAATGAAATACGTGAGCTCAACGATGAAGACGTTAGACGTAATGCTTCAGGTGGTAACTATCAAATGCAATTTAACGGGAGAGGATTAATATAATGACAACACCCGCAAGACCCGGCTCATTTACTGGAGCGACAGATAACGCTGCTAGTGGTGGTTTGTTTACTGATACATTAATTGACGGTATCCCTGATATAATTGGAGTTGATGTTGACCGTGCAGAAACTGCTGCAACAAATGCGGAAGCATCTGCTACTACAGCAACTACACAAGCGACAAGTGCAACAGCATCAGCCGCAACAGCGACTACACAAGCTACAGCAGCGTCAACAGATGCTGCAAGTGCATTAGCTTCTAAGACTAGCGCAACAGCTAGTCAGGCAGCCGCTACAGCAAGCCAAACAGCAGCAGCTGCTTCAGAGACTGCAGCAGGAACTTCAGCTACTAATGCTGCTGCTTCTCAATCTGCAGCTGCCAGTAGTGCTACATCAGCAGGCTCATCAAATACAACTGCCGCTCAAAGCGCTAACTCTGCATTATCTAGTGCATCGAGTGCATCAACCTCAGCTGGTACAGCAACTACACAAGCTACGAGCGCAACTGCGTCGGCAGCTACCGCAACTACTCAAGCCGCAAGTGCTACGACACAAGCCGCAGCTGCTTTAGTATCTAAGAATGCAGCCGCTGCTAGTGAGACAGCTGCTTTAGCATCTAAAAATGCAGCAGCCGCTTCAGAAACTGCAGCAGGGACTTCAGAGACTAACGCTGCTGCTTCAAAGACTGCCGCTGAAACTGCTGAGACTAACGCTGAGACTGCTGAGACAAATGCTGAAACAGCAGAGACTAATGCAGCGGCAAGTGCTACATCTGCCTCAACAAGTGCAACCAATGCAGCTTCAAGCTTAACAACATTTCAAGGATTATTTGTAGCTTCTTCTTCAGCTCCAGCATCACCAGATGTAGGAGATTTGTGGTACGATACTACAACCTCACAATTAAAAGTTTATGTAGCTGGATCGCCAGCAAGTTGGCAAATTGCAGGAGCTTACCTTCAAGGATTAATCGCAAACCATACGTTTACTTGTACAGCAGGACAGACAGTATTCACAACTGATGATGCTTCAGGGACAATGTCTATAGATGTTGCGGCTAACGTCTTTGCATATCTCAATGGTGTTAAGCTTATTGGTGGCGGAACAGATTATTCAATATCAGGTAATACGATAACGCTTACATCAGGAGCTATTGTCAGTGATGTATTATATGTTGATATATTAACTAAGATATCTACAACTCAAGAAACAGCTTTGAATGCTCTGGTTACCCAAGCGACTGCTGCAAAAACAGCGGCTGAAACTGCGGAAACAAATGCGGAAACAGCAGAGACTAACGCTGCTACTTCTGCAACGGCGGCAGGAACTTCAGCAACTAATGCGGCTACTTCAGCAACTAGTGCAAGTAACTCTGCTACTTCTTCGGCTACAAGCGCGACTTCTAGTGCTGGAAGCTTAACTTCTTTTAACGATATATACCGAGGAGAAAGCAGTACAGCTCCCTCTTCACCTGCAACTGGCCAGCTCTGGTATGACACTACAAATACTGCAATGAAGGTTTACTCAGGTTCTGCTTGGACAGCAGCCTATGTCTCTGGTACTGGTTTCTTAGCGACCACAGGTGGTGCACTTACAGGAGCTGTGACAACTACTAGCACATTCGATGGAAGAGATGTAGCAGCTGATGGTACAAAACTTGATACTATAGAAACTAATGCTGATGTCACAGACACAGTTAATGTAACTGCGGCTGGTGCTTTAATGGATAGTGAGGTTACAAATCTCGCACAAGTTAAAGCCTTTGATTCTAGTGATTATGCTACAGCTGCTCAAGGTACATTAGCTGCTGCGGCACTTCCCAAAGCTGGTGGCACTATGACAGGTACAACTTCCCATGGTGATAATGTTAAAAGTACGTGGGGTACTGCACCCGACTTAGAGGTATATCACACTGGTTCTCATTCAAGAATTGCAGATGTTGGTACTGGGAAGCTACAGCTAGGAAGTGCTACTCAGGTTGAAATATTAAATGGAGATTTCTCAGAGCCTCTAGCTCAGTTTGTTCCTGATGGTGCTGTAACTCTTTATCACAACAATGCAGCTAAAATTGCCACAACAGCCACAGGAATAGACGTAACTGGTGAAACAGCTACCGATACACTTAATGTAAAGAGTGGTACTACTGCTGATTCTACTGGACAGCCAAGTGGAAACTTTGCTGCTACTGTTTATCACGCAACTAATAGCAGCTCATCTCACGGTTTACTGGTTAAAAATAACTGGGCGGCAACTGCATCAACAGTTTTTGAAGCCGGATTAGACATTAGTGGAGGTGCGTATAGACAATATCATAAAATAGACGGAACCGGTCAAGCTTTCTGGTCACCAGGAAACGTAGAACGTATGCGTGTAACTGGCACAGGTCTAGAAGTCACAGGCAATGTTGTTGTAAGTGGTACAGTAGATGGTCGAGATGTAGCGACTGACGGAACTAAACTCGACGGAATAGAAGCCTCAGCCGATGTGACTGATGCTACTAATGTGACTGCCGCTGGTGCTTTAATGAAAACTGGCGGTACGATGACAGGTCTACTTGTTACTAAGACGCCCACTAGCACTACGGTAGCGGGTGCAAATGACAATAGTTTTTCTGTTAGAGGTAATACCACATATCCGGCTGTGATGTCTTTCCACCGAGGTGGTGCTTATGCAGTAAACTTTGGATTATCAACGGCAAATAAGATGGAGCTGGGTGGTTGGTCTGCTAGTACTATTAAACATACTTGGGATTTTTCAGGTAACTATACTGCTACTGGAAATATTACAGCTTACTCAGATGAAAGAGTTAAGGAAAATATAGAAGTAATTCCAGAAGCTCTGAATAAAGTAAAGCAGTTAAGTGGTTATACTTTTGACAGAACGGATTTCGTACCTGACGCAGAAACTGGTGTAATGCCAGAAACTCGACAGACAGGTGTAATTGCACAGGAAGTAATTAAAGTTCTTCCAGAAGCTGTGATGACAATGGATGATGGAAAGTATGCAGTAGCCTACGGCAACATGGTTGGTTTACTAATAGAAGCAATCAAAGAACAGCAAGTTCAAATAGATGAACTTAAAGCTACTGTAGAAAGTAAAGGAGTTACATCATGAGTAAAGCAAGAACAATGTCTAACCTCCTGACATCTTCAGGAGATGTGATAACCACTGCCCTCGATAATGTGGGAGCAGCTATTACAGCCGGTAGCGGAATAGCATTAGGCGATAATGACAAGGCTACATTTGGTGCAGGTGATGATTTACAGATTTATCATGACGGGTCTAATAATTGGGTTAAAGGTAATAATGCTGGAAATAATACAGTAGTTGTTGCTCCTGGTGGTACTGGAAGCGTTTTAATTACGAACTCTTCTGGTGATAATATCATTACTCAACAAGGTGACGTAGCTATGTTGCATCACAATGGGGCAACCAAACTGGCCACCAAAGCCACTGGCGTAACAGTCACAGGTGAGATGGCTGCAACTACGATGGACCTCTCAAGCAACGCTGTAATAGATGGCACTGCCCTCGTAACAGGTGTATTAACCACAACTGCGGCTACTGTGCATAATGGTGGCATTACAATGCCTGACGATGCCAAAGCATTGTTTGGTACTGGTTCTGACTTAGAGATTTATCACGATGGTAGTAATAGTTATATTCATGATAGTGGTACGGGTAGCTTGAATCTTCGGGGAACTGATCTGTACCTCAGAAATGCTGCGAATGAGGTTTACGTCATATGCGCATCAGACGGTGCGGTTTCTTTAAGGTATGATAATGTTACTAAACTAGCCACCAAAGCTACTGGCGTAACAGTCACAGGTGAGATGGCTGCAACTACAATCGCAGCGTCAGGTGCAGTCACTACAGGTCCGCTTACTACTACTGGCGACATAAATTTGTCAGGTGAGTTAAATTTAAATGCGGCTAGTAATAATTACATAGACTTTACAGATGCTTTACATATTAGAGCGGCAGGATCGTCCCCCGCTTATGAAGATTCTATTTATTGTTTAAAAAATGCTCAAACTGTCCTTATGTACAATGGCGCAGGTAAAATAAACACCACAAATACTGGGGTAGGCGTCACTGGTGATGTTGTTGCTAGTGGTAACGTAACTGCATATTCAGACCTTAGAATAAAAGACAACCTAGAGGTCATCCCTGATGCTTTATCTAAAGTTGAACAGCTTAATGGATACACATACACTAGGACAGACTCAGAAGATAAACAAGAAAAGCATACAGGTGTTATTGCTCAGGAAGTATTAAAGGTATTGCCCGAAGCTGTAGTCTTAGGAGAGACACCTGAAGATAATATGGCAGTAGCTTACGGCAACATGGTTGGTTTACTCATAGAAGCTGTTAAAGAACTTTCAGATAAGGTTAAAGAATTAGAGGAGAATCAAAATGGCTTTACCAAGTAGCGGTACAATAACACTAGCGCAGATTGCCGCTGAATTTGGTGGCAGTGCCCCTCATTCTTTAAGTGAATACTATAGAGGCGGGGCTTATACCACTTCAAATAATACAAATGTACCCACGTCTGGTGCAATTTCTCTCTCAAATTTCCATGGCGCACAGAATCAGGTTTTCTATGCTGCTACAGGCGGAACGGTAACCACATCTGGAAACTACAAATATCACACCTTTACAGGATCAGGAACTTTTGCCATTCAAACCGCAGCTAATTCTGCGGGTGGTGGAATTGATTATGTAGTAGTTGCAGGAGGTGGTGGCAGTTCAGTAGATAACTCAAGTGGTGCTGGTGCTGGGGGCTATCAAGCTTTAGCTTCACAATCTAAGAGTGTAGCAAGTTACTCAGTGGTTATCGGCGCAGGCGCTCCAGCTGCTACTAGCTACTACAGTAATAATGGTAATGCTAGTTCTGCCTTTGGAACTTCCTCTACTGGTGGTGGCGGCGGTAGTTCATGGAATGGTTCGTGTCACGGTAAAAATGGGGGTTCTGGTAGCGGAACTTGCTCGTCATCTTCTACTGTTGGCACTGGTATATCAGGGCAAGGTAACAACGGTGGTGTCAGTACGCGAGGTGGCACTGGTGGCGGCGGCGGTGGTGCTAGTGCTGTTGGTTCCAACTCATCCTCCACAAGTGGTGGCTATGGTGGTAATGGTTCGCAATGGTTAAATGGCAGCACTTACGGTGGCGGCGGCGGCGGTTGTGGAGAATACGCCTCTCAAGGTGGCGGATTAGGCGGCTCTGGCGGCGGCGGTCGTGGTTCAAATGCTAGAGGTGGCGGCGCAAATGGTGGTACTAACGGTACAGCAAACACTGGTGGTGGAGCTGGTGGTGCGCGACTGAGCAACGGATCTTTTAGTGGTGGCTCTGGAATTGTCGTGATAAGATATCAGTATCAATAGGAGGAAATATGGCACATTTTGCACAAATAGAAAGCAACCTAGTGACTCGAGTAATAGTTGTAGATAACAGCGACATACTTGATGAAGATGGGAATGAGTCAGAGGCAATAGGAGTGCAGTTCTGTAAGGATCTGTTAGGTGGTAATTGGGTTCAAACATCTTACAATAAAACTTTTCGTAAGAATTTTGCTGGTATAGATTACACTTATGATTCTACTAGAGATGCTTTTATAGAACCTAAAAAGTTCCCTTCTTGGGTATTAAATGAGACTACATGTATATGGGAAGCTCCAGTACCTTATCCCTCAGATAACAACGAATATGCTTGGGATGAATCAGAGACAACTTGGATAATTAATCCTCAAGATGAGGAGTGAACCATAAGATGGATATAGAAACCCGTATAAATAAATTAGAGTGGACGTTAGATCGTCACGATGAATCTATAAAAGAGTTACGCTCAGTGTCAAAAGAATTGAAAGTATCTTTATATTCTATTCATAAAACATTAATACAAATTAAATGGTTTGCTGTTGGTGCTGCTGTCTTTGTAGTAGCAGATCAAATGGGAATCATGGGACTNATAGGGNTTATAGGTGGATAATGTATACAGCNGTNNTACTGATATGNGTACTTGTATCACCTTATAATTGTTTTCAAATTAAAGATGACTTAGGTCCTTACACAACAATAGAACAGTGTGCGACTCGTGCCACTGAAATTAAAGATAATTGGGCTATACCCTTACATTTTCCTATGGGATTTAAATGTATAAGCCTAGGAGAAGGAGTATGAAATGGATGTTATTAATTTGGTTAACGCTTACATTAGCCGCGTGCTCGAGCTTAGACCTATCAGATATTGTTACGGGCGCTGGCGCTACTGGAGCAGCGGTTGTTGCGGCTACTGTAACTTCGAATCCTGTAGTCATTGCTGGAATAACTGCAGGCGGTGCCATTGCGGGAGGAGTAGCGATGGATGATGCTCCACTGCAAGTAGCAGATTATGGTGGAGCTGATGGTGAAATAAATTCTTTTTATGAACTTATGACTTTCGCTATTGCAAACTTCATGCAGCATATGGTAGGTATAGGAATACTACTCTTAGTAATATGGTTTTTAACCGGATACTTAGGTATGCGTAAGCGTAGACCAGAAGAAAAGCAATTACAGAAACAGCAGGAAATGCTACTTAATAAGATAGGCAAAATGAGGGATTTTTAATATGACACGTAAATTACTTTTCTCAATAGCCTTTGCAGCTTTACTTGCAGGCTTTATGACACCGCTGATGATAACGAAAGCTTGGTCTGCAGATTCTAATACAGTCAGTTCAACTGTTGTAACAGATAAAGCACCGCCTACAGCTAATGCACCTTCAGTAGTAGTTAATAACTCTGATATATGTAAGTCAGGAGCTGCAGCATCTATACAGACACAGGTACTAGGTATAGCTAGTGGTATAACAATCACTGATAAAAATTGTGAAAGACTTAAGCTGTCTAGATCTTTGTATGCTATGGGTATGAAGGTGGCTGCAGTATCGACTCTCTGTCAAGATCCTAGGGTCTTTGATAGTATGTGGATGTCTGGAACTCCCTGCCCGTTTATGGGTAAGATCGGTGATGAAGCTAAACTTATGTGGCAAAAGAACGTAGAGTTTATACCTGAAGAATCTGAGATAAGATTACGTGAAGAGATAGCTATAATTGCTAGAGATGAAGAGGCTATTATAGCAGCTGATAAAATACGGTTAGATAAAATAGCTGCTGATAAAGAACTTAAGAATAAACATAAAGAAGCTTTAGCGCAATCGCGAGCTCAAGCTAGGGAGTTTCAAGATGCAGATAAGAAACGTATTTGGGCTAACCCTCTTGGCTTGCTCCTTATGGTCTTACTCCTCTAACGCAGCTGAGCCATGTCCATCAGGTACTGTGGGTCTATGTGATCCATCTGTATTAGAAACAATTGTAGAAACTATAACTGAGACTTCTCAGAATGATGGGCAAGGTACTTTAACAACTACCGTTACTGTAGTAGACACAACTACGGTTACAGTTACTAATACAGACTCAGGTGATATTCTTGATGGTGATAATGGATTTGTGGCTTCTACTAAAGAAGGAGATATGGATTCAGACTGGGGCGGTGAAGGACCCGCTTCTATGCCAAGTGGCACAGGATGTGGCGCGCTAGGAACAGATAAGTGCGCATCAATAACCGGTAGTGGTAATACAACATCTACAATGGGTGTGCCTAATATGGGTTCAACATTTATACAGACTATAGATATATCAGATTTAAATATAACTAAAGGCGGTAAGACTACATATAGTATAAAAGTAGATAAGCAAGATTCAAGTGATAGTATATACATGCATATCACAGGTACTAACGGATCTGCTGTAAGCTTTGCAGGAACTGACGTGCTATCAGCATCTGGTGTTAATTCAGGTTATGCTGAATATACAGGCGCATTCGACTTTGCAGATAGTCTTACTACAATAATAGTAGAGATAGGTGGTCGAGATATTAACTTAGCGATAGGGCCGTTATTCGACGACGTTAGTGTAAATGTACTATATAATGTAATAAGTACTATTGTATTACAAACAATTACTACTGTTGAGCAATACGTATATAACAATGATGGAGCTACTGAGACAGAGATAGAGATCGTTAAAGATATATTTGATCATAACGATATAGTAGAACCTACAGATGGTGATATGTATTTTGAACCAATAGAACCTAATGAAGATATATCTTATGATACTATTGAAACAGAATTAGATATGCCTACATTTGAAGTAGACTTTGAAATGGAATTTGAATTACCAGATTTTGAAATTGAATTTGATATGCCAGATATAAACGTATCAGATATTGAAATTGAAATGGATTTAGAAGTAATGCCACCTCCAGATATGCCTAAACAACCAGAGCCTGATATAGCTCCATCTACTAATGTAGAAAAACCGGAGCCTGAAATGCAGGTAACTGAGGTAAAGCCAGAACCAGAGCCTGAGGTAGAAGCTAAACCAGAGCCAGAACCTGAGCCCGTGGATGAGCCTAATAATGATCCGGAACCTGATGTAAAGGAAGAAGTAAAAGAAGAGCCTACGGAAGAAATTAAAGAAGTTAAAGAAAAACCTAAAGAAATTAAAGTTGTAGATAAAAAAGAAGAGCCTGTTAAAGTTCAGAAGAAAATTGCTAAGCAGAAAGCTGGCAGTAAACTTGTTAAAGATATGGGCGACGCAAGTAGGTATGATTCAGGTAATCAGTTAAAGACTTTAATTATTATGAATGTTATAGCTGATACTAAAAGCTTTTTTGTATCTAAGCAATTTAAAGAAATAGAAGGATTCTTTACAAGCGAGGTATTACCAGATAGTAATATCCCAGATAATAACGTCGCAGCATATTTAATGTATGTTGATGATGGTGGAACTATGAGTGATCTAATAGATCTGCAATATAAATAAAGGAGTTTGCTATGGCAGAAGTAGAATATAAGGGAATAAAAGTAGGCGGCAGCAAACTGCTACTTATTATACCGTTACTTGGTACAATAGGTGGTGGGCTATGGGCAGGCTTTGAAGCGTATACACGTTATATCGCCATGGAAGAAAAGATTGCAAACTTTGTATCACCTGATTTGTCACACATAGATAATTTTATGGTTAAGACAGAGGGTAAGTTTGAACTACTTGAAGCAGAATTTATATCAGTACAAGAGATACTTGAGACTGAATTAACCTCGTTAAAAAATATAGACGATGCTACATCTGCTGTTATACGCGAGCAAGTTAATAGTATTAAAGCTACTGCTGCTAAACTGCAGACAGACTTACACGATTTACGTATGGACTTGAATCAAGATATAGCACACAGTAATGATGTATTAGATAAATCTATAGATAAAGTTAATAGTGATATTGATAAACAAGAAGCTAGACTTGCTAAACAAGATGAACGTAATAGAGAATTAATTGAAGAGCAAGAAGATAAACTATCAAAACAAGACGATCGTAATAGACAATCATCTGAAGATATTACTAAAGCAAGCTCTAATAACGTTACTATAGTTAGAGGTCTTATAGCTAGTAGTGAAGAACGTAGAGATAAAGTAGTAGATAGATTAGATGCTAAGATTGCAGAGACGCAAGTGCTTATAGATAACATGATAAGAGAGAATAGAAAATTTGTTGATGGTTTAAAATCAGAGCTAGATACTAAGATAAAGAAAGCTCTTGTTAATCCGTTACTAGGTAAATAAACTCCCTATTAAATGTCTCCTATAAGAGGAAGGCACATCAAATTTAATAGGGGAATATTAACATGCACAATATAGACTATCCTGGACCAGTAACTTCGCTATCACAAGAGATCGATGAGATGAAGTATAGGCAAAAAGGGGAAAGCTTTAACGATAAAATAAAAAGAATAGCAAGAGCTTTGGCTGATGACAAAGAGCATCAGTATAGTCTGGAAGATATTTTAGGTACAATGCGATTTCTACCAGCAGGTAGAGTACAATCTTCAGTAGGATCTAATAGAATTACCACAGCATATAACTGCTTTGTATCAGGTACAATAGAAGATAGCATGCATAGTATCATGGAGAAAGCAAGTGAAGCAGCTGAAACAATGCGTAGAGGCGGTGGCATTGGTTATGATTTTAGTAAGATCAGACCAAGAGGCGACAAAATTAAATCACTCGATAGCCAGTCTAGCGGTCCTATATCCTTCATGGGTATCTTTGATGCTGTGTGTCAAACCATCGCTAGCTCGGGACACAGACGTGGGGCGCAGATGGGTGTCCTCAGGATCGATCACCCGGACATTGAGGAATTCATTGCTGCTAAACGTAATTCTGATAAGCTTACTGGTTTTAATATTAGTGTAGGTATCACTGACAAATTTATGGAGGCCTTAACCAATGACGGGAATGATGATTTTCAACTCAGCTATGAGGGAATCGAATACAAAACAATATCAGCGCGTGAACTATGGGACTCCGTTATGGAATCGACTTGGGACTGGGCTGAACCGGGTGTATTATTTATTGACCGTATAAGTGAGATGAATAATCTTTTCTATTGTGAAGAGATAGTAGCTACAAATCCATGTGGTGAGCAACCGCTTCCACCTTATGGTGCGTGCCTTTTAGGCTCGTTTAATTTAACCAAATATATAGTCGACAATACATTTAATTTTAAACAGTTTAAAGAAGATATACCGATTGTAGTGCAAGCTATGGATAATGTTATAGACAGAACCATATACCCACTCAAGCAGCAGTCTGACGAAGCCAAAGACAAGCGTAGAATGGGGCTTGGCGTTACTGGCTTAGCTAATGCAGGGGAAATGTTAGGGATGCCTTATGCGTCTCCTGAGTTCCTCGTATGGGCTGAAAAAATATTTGCATGTTTACGAGACAACTGCTATAAAGCATCAGCAAAACTAGCTGGTATTAAGGGATGTTTCCCACTTTATAGGGAAGAATATTTACAATCAAACTTCATTCGCACTTTACCTGCGTCTGTAAAAAAGGAGATACGTGAAAATGGCATTCGCAATAGCCATCTTATTTCTATCGCTCCCACTGGTACCATTAGCCTTGTGGCTGATAATGTTAGTGGTGGTATTGAGCCAACTTTTAGCCATGCTTATGAACGCATTATTCAAACGTTTGATGGTCCTAAAACGGAAAACGTGGAGGATTATGCATACGCACGTGGAGTAAAAGGCCGATCAGCAAACGATATATCGGTACAAGATCACTTAGCTGTTCTATTATTAGCACAGCATTATGTAGACTCAGCATGTTCAAAGACATGTAACGTTGGAGATGATACCTCATATGAAGACTTTAAACAAGTATATGTTGACGCATGGAAAGGTGGGGCAAAAGGCTGCACTACATTCCGCATGTCAGGTAAAAGATTTGGCATACTTAATACTATAGAAGAAACTGTAGAAATGGCAAAAGAAGAGGGACCAGTCGAAGCGTGCTTCATAGACCCTCAAACTGGACAAAGAGAATGTTCTTAATATTTAAAACGGAGGAGTGACATGGCAGAAGAAATTATTTCTGTTACAGATATAGCATCACAAGGAGTGGTCATTGATACTCCTCCAGTTGCATTAAGTCCTAATGTATTTACAGATGTACGTAACGTTAGATTTAAAGACGGTGCTGTTAGAAAAATATCAGGTGAGTTATTACTTAATGACATCACAGAAGATTTAGTACCAGCTAACGAAACTTTTGGACAAGTAAGATACTTCGCTGTATGGGAAAGTCCTAACAGAACTCCTACTGGTTGCTACTATATATGGGTAGTAGACTATGTTAGAGCTAATATAGTTGTTGGACAAAAGATATATGTGCAAGATCACACAGGAACTAAGCGAGATATAACACCTGCTGCTATGACAAACGGATTTACGTTTACTATTACAGGCTGGCAGCACACTATATTCTCAGGTGGATTTGCTTTTATTATTAATAATGGAATTGACAGACCACATTATATATTAGATACTCCAGGTAATACTAATATCGCTAATCTAGTATTAGCTGAGTTACCTGGCTGGGATGGGTATGATGTTAACTCTACTGTTATTACAGATACATTTAGTACAGGTAACATACTAACATTTGATTTAGGACAAAAAGTAGATTTTGTAAATACATCTGTTGAAGTTACTGTAGCAGCCGCTGCAAGAACTGCACAAGTAGGTACGCCAGCAGGTTCAGGTACTGTAAACACAGCCAACTTTGTGCCAGGTGCTTTACCAGCTTACACGAGCCTGCCATCGGTCGGTGCTACTAATTTTCAATTATATAATGACGCAGCCACTAATACAACTATATGTTATATAGGTGGTATGGCTGATGGTAATGAAGTTATAGTTAAAATAAAATCTCGTGTACCTGTTAATGTAACTGCAGGTATTATACAATCATTTGGTAGTTTACTAGTCGCTGGAGACTTAACAGAAAAAAGTAGTGCCAATGGCGAGGTTGTTAGACGATTATCAGGTGTTGTTAAGACATCAGATGTAGCAGTGCCAGGCGCTGTACCTAATAACTGGGATCCGTTTGCAGCTGGCGTTAGTACAGCTGATGAATTTACATTATCTGAAACAAACGTTATTACTGAAATGAAATCATTACAAGGTAACATGTATATCTATAGTACAAATAGTATACACGTTATGAGACTAACAGGTAATGTTAATATACCTGTGCAGTTCGGTCCAGTTACTGATGAGTATGGTTGCTTAAGCCGTGGCTCAGTTATGGAATATGATGGTAAACATTTCGTTGTGGGTAACAATGATCTCTATACTTTTTCAGGTAACCCAGGAAATATACAATCTTTATCTGATGGTAAGATAAGAGAATACTTTTATAATAATTTAAACCCTATACATGAAGCTAAGATGTTTACACTACTTAACCATCATGAGAATGAGATATGGGTATGCTATCCTACACTAGCTTCGTTCAGAGGTGAGTGTGATGAAGCATTACTATGGAACTATAGAGACAATACATGGACTATAAGAGACCTTAATAATGTAGTATCCGGAGGTACAGGACCTATTAAAGGTGGAGGTGTCCCTACAGCTACGATAGCTATCACAGGTAATTCAGGTAATGCTGGTTATACAAATGTAGGTAGACGCGAAACTCAAGCTGTAACTATAAATGGTTCAACACCTAAAGCTACAATAGGTACTAAAGCAATTAAAACAGTTGCGGTTGGTACATTCAGTAACTTTACAACTGATGTGCTTGAAGTAGTCGACTTAACCGTTACAGGTACGACAGGTCCAAATGTAGTTAACGCAGTAAATACTCTTACATTCCCTGCTGCAGCTACGTTTACGTATGATAGAGATGGTTCTACATATCTTGATGGTGGTGCAAGTGCTGTTATTAATGGTGATGCATCTATAGGTAACGCAAGTTTTCCAGCTATCACTATACTTGGTACAAACCAAGCAGATGGCGCTACAATTAATATGACTACTTTTGTAGCAGCTGTAAAAGATTATATAAATAATAACAACGCTTTTGCTGATTTCACAGCAACTGCGTCTACTAACGTACTGACACTTACCTCAGATCAACCAGGGGCTAGAGTTTTCACTACATCCACTTTTGCAATATCAGGAGGGACGACAAGTAACTTAACAATAGCCTCATCTACAGCAGGTGTAGGTGTATATGGTATAACAGCCGCTCTTAGCCCTGCTATATCCATGCAAATTACAGCTCCGGCTGTGGCAGGTGTTCATGCGGCGATTGACGAAACAGTACTTACAGCAATCAATCTTTCAAATCAAGCAGCGATTCAAGCGGATATTGTTACTAAGCTTCAAGCTATTACTGTGTTTAACGGTAGTAATAGTGCTATATATTCTGTAGATACTAGTGGTGGTGTCATACGATTTACAGCTATAAACGGTGGTAATTATGGTGCTTTAACAATAGCATTCAGTACTGCATATAGTGGTACTTCATATACAGAGACTACATTCGGTGGTAACTTAACTTCTAATGTTTCAGTTGTTACAACAGGTGTTGACAATAATCAGCCTCAACCATTGATGACAGTATCATTTCCAGACGGTACAACTACAGATTCAGTAATACTTACAGGCACTCAGACACGTGCTACAGTTGTAGCAGCAATCAGTACTATTATAAACAGTAATGCGAGCTGGTCTACTACTACAGGTACAGGATTAGTAACAGCTACTGCTGCGGCGGTAGGGTTACAATCATCAAACTTTGATGTAACTATTACAAGCATAGGTGCATTACCTGCAGGATTCGCTAGCTCTACATTTACAGAAGCTCAGACTAGGGCAGGCGTAGCAGCAGCTAGTACTACAGATACAATCACGTTGACACCTCCGCTTGGTTCAGCAGTAACTGTAAACTTTGATAATACTAGTACGTACCCTGCTTATGATCCTGATACTGGTGGAAGCACTGCTTCTGTTACGGCAACCGAAATTGCTACAGCATTACAAGCTGCATGGAATGCCAGCGCATCTAGTACAGCTCATTTCTCTGTAGTTAGAGCAGGTGCTGTATTAACTTTTACAAGTGTATCACGAGATGATATTGTAGGTGAGTTTAGTTATTCAGTTGCGCCAGGTGATACGCGTACAGGTACGTTAGTATCTCCATTAATTACTAATTCTGTAGCAGGTAATATTACTGTTACAGCAGGTATAGCATCTATATTTTCTAAGATGACTCGTGTTACAATTACTATTAATACAGCATCTGGAAGTAGTGTGATATTTGATAGACACTATGGTGAAGGGCCTGGTCGATTACTTGATCCAGACTTTACCGCAGGTATAAGCGATTCAACTTACGGTGATTCAGGTGTAACTAGTGATGCAGCATATCTTAATTTATATTATGATCCTGCTAAAGACTTAGATAGAACTAATACCTCAGAGCAAGCTAAACCTAATGGTACAGTTACTGATACTCAAACAGCTTTACTTAAAGTCCTAACAGATGTTAGCACACAAGATGCTCTTGAGCTTACACCTGATAGTACATCAGCTCCTACTAATATATTAATTAATCCTAGACAATTTGGAATTGCAGCAAACTACGTAACAGGCTTATCTCCTAATACAGAAGTTGTAGCTTCAAGAGTAGCTCCGACCACAGCTCAAATATTAGCAGTGGCTATTGGTAATACTGTTGCGACAACAGCGCCCACATTTGATAATACTGGGACTACTATAAGTACTGCATTTGATATAGTTAGATCATGGGCAGATACTCAAGTTAATCCTAATGAGATATTTCCTATATTCGCACAGAGTGGGTATGTGAGTGGTGTGTTGTTTAACAGGTTACGAGCTGCTGACTTAGGATATGACTTTGGTGGTACAGCTTATATATCATATGCTGAACGAGAACAAATGTCTATTACTCCTAACTTTGATACTGAAACTTTAGGTAGCTTAGCCTTATGGGCAGATGGTGGAACGATTGCGACTGTAGGTGGTACTCCTCAAAGAGCTACTTTACAAGTGCGAGCTCGAGCAACTAATAACCCAGGTGAATTACCTTATCTCACGACTGCAGAAGATGATACACAAACTGATGCACGTAGAAATAAGTTAACTGTAAACGATTTTGTAGTTGGTAGTTCATATAAAACTGACTTAAGAAGTACAGGTAGATTCTTAAACTATCGTATCGATGATGCAGCAGCTAGTACATCAGCTGGTTATACAGGTAGTAATACTAGAGCTTGGAATGTATCCGGTTTACAACTACGTGTTACTAAAGGAGGAGCTAAGTAATGGCAATTCTTAATGCGCCGCTTACTAACGATTCTGCTTTAGACTACACTCTATTTGAATTAGTTAGAGAAGTTAATATTCTTCAAGAACAAAACTTAAAGTTATTACAGGATATTAGAAGTGCAACAAACTTTGCAGATTTAAAAGTAAGGATAGATGAAAAATGATAAAACCTATTGAGGACAATAGTGTATTCGAAGTAATAAAACTTATGAATAAAAATGTAGCAAAGCATAATGCTGTTGGATATAAAAGAAATGAAGCAACATGGATAGCCTTTTTCTTAGATATAGTTAAGAAACAAAAAGACGGTGATCCAAATTATTTTGCTGTTGGTGAATATAAAGATAACAAGCTAATAGGATTTCTTTTAGCTACAACTTTTAACAGTTACTATAACGGTGTTACTACAATGGACGTAAAAGATTGTATTATGGATGAGAGTTTAAGCACTCCGTTTACTGTTACTAAATTGTTTGATGCTATGATAGCACATACTAAAACTCATGGTGGAACTAGATGGCGTGCTGATTCAATACGATCTGAACACAACTCACATCAATATGCTAAGCTATTAAATGTAAAATATGGAGCTGAGCTTTACTTTTCAGTTCATGGAGAAATTAATATGGATAAGAATAAAAAGGAGGTTGAGCAACATGGGTAGTGGCGGTGGAACAAAGACAGTTAGTACTGGTATAGATGAAGAGTTTAAACCGTATTTAGAGAAAGTACTTAGTGACGTTACAGATAAATATACAGCTGATGTAGCTAATCCTGATGCTACTATAGCTGATATGGATCGACTTCAAAAAGAAGCGTTACTACGTGGAGAAGGTGAATCAAGAGATGCTATATTAGGTAGAGGCAAATACGATATGACTGCGGCTAACAATCGCGATATGCGTAATATGATAGGTTCAGCAAGTGGTGCAGCATCTTTCGGTGGTGGCTTAGGCTCAGCACGTAACGATAGAGCTATGGCTTCTGCTATTGCAGATCAATCATTCCGTAATATGAAAGATCGACAAGAAACTACAGCTAGAGGATTGGCAGCAATGGGTGAAGCTGGTAATCAATATAGATCTTTTGAGCAAGAGAAAAAAGACGCACCTCATAAAGCTGCAAGTAGATACTTTGGTTACTTAGGTAATGCACCTCAGACTAGAACAGAAACAGGTGGAGGTAAATAAATGGGCGTTGATATGAGAGGTATTGAACAAGATCCACTTATGGTTCAGCCACAACCACAGATAAGATATCCTACTAGCCCGTCAAGTCCTGACCAGCCTAATTTACTTAAAGAATTAGCTATAGATAAAGGTGCAGAGATAGGTATGCAGATGGCAACTGATGCTCTTGTCGGAGGTACTGCTAAAATGATTGGTACATCTGCGGCGGGACCTGTAGGCGGCGTAGCAGCTACTGGTATATATGAAGGAGCTCTTAAACCTTTATTTAAAAAACTGTTTTTCAATAACGGCGGTATGGTAGGCGGACCTTTATCTCCTATGATGACTAATGTTTCTAAAGTTAGATATAAACAACACGGTGGTAAAGTATCAGAAGAGATTGAGCTAAACTATCACGGACCATTAGCATCTAAAGGAGGATAACCTATGGTGACTTCAATTAATAATCCTCAAACTATGGGGCTAGGTTTTAGAGATATGAATTCTGTACCTAGATATAATACACCGACAGGTCAGACAACTCCGAGACAAGATGCAGCAGCTAACTTAGGTTATGAACGAGGTAAATCAAATCCAATAGGCTTACTTCCTGGTATGAGTGTTCTTAAAGGTCCGTTAGGATTAGGTAAAAATGATACATTCGGTAATGAAGGTACAACTGATGCACAAGGTAATGTGTTTGATTCTACAGGAAGAGCTTACGACCCTATAACAGGTAGAGCTGTAGCTTCATATAAAGATGCTGGTACAGGTTTTAATACTTTAAAAAATAGTTACGGTAAATTAAGAAACCACACGGGACCGATAGAGTCTGCGCTAGGTAGTTACGACAATTCAGTGTATAAATATATGGATGAAAATCCAGGTATGACAAAAGAACAAGCTAGAACTGCAAGACTACGTGGTGAAAATGCACCTATGAATACTATAGCGGGTAGAATAAATACTAATACTAGTTCTATGGAAGATAATTTTAATGAAACTGGTGACGCATATATGAATAATAAACCTGTATCTCCATATGATATAGGCTTTGATGGATCAAGAGCAGGTACTCCTAAATCTACATCAGGTGTATTTGGATCTAATGCTGGTGACATCATACCAACAAATCGTATGAGTGAAGGGTTCGGAGTAATGGGCGCTGACTCTGATACATCTATTACTTATGATAATGAGGGTAATTATAAAGGAGGGGATATTAGTATAATGACTCCTGGTGGTACAATGAGTTCTATAACAGATTCTGTTACTGGTGAATCTATTCAAACAAATACTATGTCTCCGTTACTTAAGCAAGAATTAGATCGTAGAGCAGGTAAGTTTCAATCAAGTAGAATTGTAGAACCTGATGGTGGTGGACCAAATGGTAAAATAAAATCTGTACCTTCACGTATAGCCGCAAGAAATATGAATGAGTTTGGAGATGTTATATCAGATGATGGAGATAACTCTACTGATAGTAATTCCGGAGGAAAGTAATGCAGATTAAAAAGTATGAAACAAAAGATCGTTATGGTAATAGTAAGTCTTTTGAATTCTTTGAGGGATCAGCGGATATGGAAGTACCAGGTATGACGAGTATGCCTAACCATCCAGGAGAACCTAAAGGAACTGACACAGTACCTGCATGGCTGACACCCGGTGAGTTTGTTATTAACAAAGAAGCTACTGATATGTATGGACCATTGTTAAAGAATATTAATGATGAAGGAAGAAAGATGCAGAATGGTGAGCCACATAACCATCCGTCTGAAGCTATGTATGCAGCTGCAGGTCAGCCAGTACGTAGAAATAATGAAGCTATGCAAAATCTTATAGATAGTAGAGAAGCAGATAGAGTATCATTACAAACTGTTCCTTATGAAAGTAGTTCAATGGATCCTCAAGAAATATATGCTTATTTAATATCTAAAGGTTTTACTTCTAATGCTGCGAAAGGTATTTTAGGAAATATTAAACATGAAAGTAACTTTGATCCAGCGGCTAATCAAAATACAGGTGGCCCTGGTAGAGGATTATTCCAATATGAAGTTGGAGGTAGATACGATACAGATAATAACAATCTTTTAAAATTTGCAGCTGATAACAATGTAAGTCCATTAGATGCTAAGACTCAACTTGACTTTATGATTTCTGAAATGGATAACACAGATGAGTATGGAGCAGTTAGAAATAAAATCAATATGGCTAAAACGCCAGGAGAAGCAGCTGATATTTTTGGATTAGATTTTGAAAAATATAAAGGTGACTTACAACCTAATCGTGCAAAGTTTGCAAACGATTTTATTGTTCGAGAACCTGTAGATCCAGCAGGAGCAATGGCTCCTAATGAATTCGGAGATATAGATTTAACAGGAGCGATGGCTGCTGATGAAACTATGTATCCAGCAATAACACAAGAAACTTTAGGTAAACCTATTAGATCTTTAAAGGAAATAGATAAAGATATAGCAACACTAGAGGCCCGAAATTCAGCACAAGAGGTTGCGACTGAAGATCCTAGTTTTCTCGACAGGGCCGGAGACTTTATTCGTGATGCTGTGTCTGGTTATAGGGATTTGCGTAAAGACTATCGCAAAAGATATATAGATTATTACAACGCAGATCAAGGATACTTTGATAGTATATATAGACAAGCTGGTGGTCCAGTACCTCAGTACTACGCTGTTGGTGATGAAGTAAGAGATTACTACAGAAGCGGAATACCTATGCCGGGATCAGCGCCAACTTATAATTATTCTAATGCACCTACATTTGAAACTATGGCAGATACTATTAAAGATAAACTTGAGAAAGAAGAAGCAGAGCGTTTACGTGAAGCACAGAAAGAAAGATTTAAAAGTTTGATGATTTAAGTATGGATCGTTTAAAAACTATGCAGTTGACGCAGAGAAATTAGATAAGCACTTGAACGTGAGAGAGCAGAAGCATTGCAAGTTGCTTATAATAATAGTTCAGCTCGTGAAGATGCATTCAATAAAAATTATTACACAGGCGTACCAGGAGATGTACCATCTGCAGATGAGTTTATGAATATTCCAAAAGATACGATGCCTCCAAAGATAGACGTAGCACCTATTGATCCTACGTTTTATGATGCATTTGGTAATCCATATGATGATGCAGAACAAGCGCGCACATCAGATGTTATTAATGAAGCAGATTCTAAAGCAGGTATGCAAAGACAAACGCAGATAAATAGCTTAGGTCAGCGAGTTCCTATTACTGGTAATAATTTTTACAATATACCAGAAAGCGAAGTCAGAGGTATTAATACTGTTAATAGTAATTTAATTGAAGATACATACGATATAAATTCTAAAGTATACGGACCAGAAAAAGTCCCACAAAATGTTAGTAATGGTGATGTAATCTTCCGTAAAGATACAAATATGTTATATACAGTAGACGATAAGGGAGTACTTACTGATAGCTATGGACGTGTAGCTGACACTGAAACAATGCAAGCATTTGTTGACTTTCAAAAAGGTAACGATTCTGAAATTAAACTTTCAAAGTATCAGCCACCGTCAGCTGCAAGCTTAGAAGAACTTAATAAGCGTAAAGCTGAATTAACAAATAAAGCTAATGACGAAATTAAACTTAACGGTCAAGTTTCTAAAGAAACAACTGAAGTCTTAGGTGAAATTAATTCAAAAATATCTATAGTTAAAGGTCAAGCAACACAGACAGGTACTGCAGAAACTAGAAGATGGCGAGATAGAGAAACTAAAAGACGAAAAGATGCAGAAAAAGAAACTAAAAAGTTAATGTTAAAATATAAAGATGCTAAACGTAATGCTAATAGATTAGGCATTGCTGACTTCCCTTCATTTGAAGATTGGGCAAAAAGGCAGAATATAGATCCGGCTAAAATAGATACACAGAATTATCTAAAGAAGGGAGTAAATATAGGTCCCGCAGCTAATGATATAATAGATACTGAAGGTCTTGGATTAACTGATGATCAGTTAGCAAATTCAGGTGCACTTACTAGTAGATTAGATAGTCTTGATGATGGTAGTGCTGAAAACTTTGACGTAAATACTGTTGAACAGAAAGGTAATGCAGAATTAGGATTAGGAGAATCTTTTAATTTAGATGGTGTCGTAAAGAAAGCATTAGAAAATAAAAATCCTAAGTTTGTAAAAACTAAATCATTTCTTAGTAAATACTTTGGTAATCTATTTGACACTGAAGAGCTAGCACGTATGGCTGTTTTGTATCTAGGCTCTCGTGCTATGGGAGCTTCACATAACGGTTCACTAGCTTGGTCTGGTAAGTACTATCTTAAACGTATGGAAAATAAAGATGCGTCTCATGCTAAGAATGTTGAGAAAGCTATTGCAGCTAAACTGTATACGCCAGCTTCTATTGAGAAATATAAAAAGTCTAGAAATTTAAGTGACTTAAAATCTATTAAAACTGGTAGTAGCTATGCGTTAAAAGGTGATAGAAAAGAATTTTATAATCCTAAGCTTAACAAACGTGACATGGCAATAAAAGTAGAAATGACTGGAGCTGATGGCGTCAAGCAGCAATACTATACACTTAATCCATATGACAAAAATAAACCAGGCTATATGCAGCCTATGAATATGGACTGGACAACAGATGACTCACGTGTTAAAGGATCTAAAGGTTACTCGTCATTACTTAAAACTAATACAGATTTAATTGAAGGTCAACTTGATGAATGGATAAAGAACGATGTCAAAGATGACACACATCCTGCTACAAGACTTACAGCTGGTTCGAAAACTATGGCTGGTCAAACTGCTGAGTGGGCTATGAGTTACGGTTTCGATGCAGCTAATCTTGGTAGTGTTAGTAAAATTGCTTATGAGAATATGATATCTTATATGCGAGCTAACCCTGAGAAAGAACCTGGTGATATTAAAGTATTCTTAGATGCCGCTTTAGTACGTCAGACTGCTAATAGAGGAGGTAATTTGTTTGATCCGTTAGATGGAAAGACTCCTAATGATGATCGTATAAAAGCATTAAATGAACAGTTCATGAAGAGTGGTAAATCTCCTATATCAACATGGAAAACATTTGAAGGTAGATCTCAACTTGATCTTAAATACAAGAATGCCATAGCCTTGTTCAATCAAGATATGTTAGATAATCCAGAATATATAAATAAAACAGTAACAAATAATACTAAACCAGGTGAATCTATATTTATGGCTTGGTTACGTAGAGAATTGTCTGGCTTAGGACCTACACCAACTAAGAAATCTACTAAATAAAAGGAGTTATATAATGGGAACTAGTCGTTTAAAGAATTTTGAATTACCAGATCGTACTTTAAAAGATAGTGGTGGTTTCATTTTCTCTGATCCCGATACTTTAATAAGTCCTGATGATAAGCTACTTCGTATTGAAGGATTAGAAGCAGCTGAAATATCCAGAGTATTACCAGACGGTACTGTAACTGAAGGTACCGCTGGTGGTGCAATGACTAATGAGATAATACCTAGATTAGCTAATGAAAAAGGTTTTACAAAAGTAGTTTACCTTACTAACGAAGACGGTAGTCCTAAGATGGATACTACTGGAAGTCGACAAATGGTTAGACTAACAGATAAATATGGTACTGATTTTACATCAACGCTAGTAGCTGAAGGTTTAGCCTCAACAAATATCTATAGCTCTGATAGCGATATAGAAGCAGAAGCTTTTGGTGAATTGAGTAGAAGTAAATCACCATATGCAGAAACTATGACTGATTGGGAAGTAGGTGCTAACTTAATTAAGAGAGCTACTGATGCAGAGTCAGGAGATTATAGTGATCTAGTAAAGAAAGTAGCTCTTAATGAGAAACAATTAGGTAGCTTATTTTCTGAGCGTCAACCAGGTGAGTCAATAGAGGTATACGAAGCACGCAAGCGTTTAGCTAAAACATATTCTACAGATATAGTAGACATACGTAGTAACGATAGAGACCTGATGAATGACTCTAAGCATCCTTTAAGCACAGCATGGGACGTTGGAACAACTGGAGCTATGGAAGGTCTGTACGGTATTGCAGATATGCTTGGTGAGAAAACTGGTTTTGACTGGATGGAAAACTACGGAGAGCAGAATATAACTAGACTGCGAGCTAAGCTAGAAGATTCTCCTCAAATAAAATTAAGTGCTTTGAAACCTGAGCTAGATGCAGATGGTAATACTGTGGGTAATGACTGGGATATAAAAAATATTGGAGAATTCTTTGAATTCTTAGGTAACAATGCTGTAGTATCTCTGCCTTATATGGGAGCAACTATGGTCGGTACAGCGTTGGCTGCTCCTACTTACGGCGCATCTATGCTACCGATAGTAGCAATGTATACAGGTCAAACTTGGAATGAGATGGAAGGTGATAATAAAAGTTCTACACTTGCTGTTGCTGCTGGTATAACTCAGGCCGTATTAGATAGACTAGGTTTAAAAGGTATTACAGGTACTCTAATGTCTAAAGAAGTTGCTGAGAAAGCAGCTAAAGGTTTACTAGCTAAACCTGGAAATACATTAACTATAGACCAAGCTCGTCGTGCTGTAGCTCAAGCTACTAGAAAAGAAGCGGCGTTACTAACAGGAGCTGCTGCAACTGTAGCTAAAGAACAACTTAAAGCTCGTAATATACTACGCTCTCTTACTCAGAGAGGAGGCAGAGGAGCAGCAACAGAGGGTGTTACTGAGGCTATGCAAGAAGCAACGGCTTATATGGCTGCTGTAGTAGGTAGTGATAAAGTATTTGATGCTGTTGAATTACAAAATAGATTACTTAATGCTACTATAGCTGGTGGTACTCTTGGTGCAGGATTTTCTATACCAGGAACAGCGATTGACGTAGGAGCTTGGACTGATATAGCTGTGAGACAAGCTGAAGCGGATCCAAATAAACTATCAAGAGCTGGAGCTCAAGCAGAAGCAGAGCTTAATGAGAATGGTTATATACCTACTATACAAGATCTTAATGAAGAAACAGGTATTGATATATTTAAAAGTACTAAAGCTAAACCTATATCTAAAAGAGATCAAAAGAAAATAGACTTTTTAAGACTTCCACAAAGAAAAAGTGGAGGTGTTATATTAGCAGATGGTACTATGTCAATTGCACCAGAAACTGATAGTGATTATGTATCAAGACTTGAGCAAGCTTCTGCAATAGAGGCTAAATATAATGTAAAAGATATTGATGCGTCTAATAAATCTTTAAGTGAACGTAGTAATGAAAGCTCAGCATCTGATAAAGAGATGGATACTTGGCAAAGAGTTAAACGAGCATGGGAATCTGTGCCCGCTTTATGGAGAGGATCTACTCGTTTTATATTCTCAGATACTCTACAAGAAAAGTCTCGTTCATTACGTAAACTTGCTGATATGTTCGGAGCAAACTTACAGCGTACGTTTTCCGGTGTTAACTTTGAAAATAGAAAGAAACATTTGTTAACTCAGTATCGCAATTTAGTTTCTAGTCCTGCAGAATACGCACAGAAAGCTGGATTCAAAACAGTAGATCAAGCGGGTATATCTGCCATAGTTACTTCTTTTGGAATGTGGTTAGGAGATAAAACAGGTAGCGATATAAAATGGGATACTTTACCTGCTGATTTAAAAGTTCATGAGACTTGGTTACGACAGTACTACAGTGATGTAACTATGCTTGGTGAAAAGCTATACGCAGATCAAGAAAAAGCTGCTAAGTCTAATGGTAAAGCCTTTAACGTTGGCAAGCTTAAGAATTATCTAATGAAATACAAATCATTTAATAAAGCTGCTATTGAAAAGAACAGAGCAAAGTTTATACAAAGACTTATGACTACATTTAAAATGAGTAAGTCTGATGCTACAACACTAACTGATAATATTCTCAATCAAGATACTTTAAGCAGTGAGCAAGACTTTAATGTAGGTGAAGGTAAATTTATACCTGCCTCTCATAGAGGACGTACGCTAGGTTTATCAGAGAGAAAAGAATTCTTAGAGTTTATGGAGACTGACGCCTTTATTAATATATCTAACGCGTCTAAGTCAGCTTCAAGATTCATTACATACCAGGAATTTTTAGGTGACGGTAATGAGAAAATTGCTTTCCATTTAAACAATGCTGTAAAAGAAGGTGTACCTGAAGAGGAAGTAAATAGAATAGCAAGACAAATGCAAGACTATTTAAACGCTGAATCAGGTAACTATAAACGTATTAAAACTTCTAGTCTTTCTAAGATACAGAAAAATATAGGAGTATGGACTACTGTAGCTGGTTTACCTTTAGCAACTATATCTTCATTTGTTGAATTAGCTATTACAACAGTTAGCATACCTCCAGATATAATATTTAAAGAGATACGTAACGCATCTAAAGAAGCAGCGCAAGCTATGTGGTCTACTATGACTGACCCAAGATGGAACTCTACTAACAGACAGTTAAGCAAAGAAAAAAGACAAGCTAGAATAAAAGCTCTCGGCTTCTTTGATTGGGACGTAGGCGCAGCACAAACAACCGGTGCTACAGAAACTACTCATGGATCAAGACGTTTATTAGATAAGTATTTTAGAGTAATAGGTCTGCAACAATGGACAGATTATACGCGTAGCATACGTGCATCTATAGCAGATGATTATATTATGAATCATTTAGATACTATAATAGATCAAAGAAAATCTGGTGTACCTAAAAATAATGATGTGCAAGAATCAGAAGAACTTCTTAGAAACTTAGGTATAAATGTAAATTTACTTGTTAATCTTAACATGCAACAAGGTCCATGGTCACCTCAGCAAACTGCAGAGTTTGATACTATGATGCTTGACGCAGAGTTTAATTTTGTTAATATAGCTATTGCACTTCCTAATACAGCGAACAGACCTTTGTTCTATCAGAACCAGCATCTTGCTTTGTTCACTCAGTTCCAAGGTTTTATATCTACATTTACAGCTAATCAAATACCTAAGATGTGGGGTGAGTACGTTAAACGTGGTAACCCATCACTTAAGTATAATGCATTTGCTGTTATGACAACTATGATATTCTTAGGATTCTTATCTCAGTATCTAAAAGATTTACTTAAATATGGAGAACCGACTCCTTACTTAGATCCTGTAGAGAAAATACAAAGAGGTATAGGTGCATCAGGATTATTAGGTACTGGTGAAAGAGTTCTTAACTTTGTGTATCCTATCTATGAAAAGTCATCAGATAATCCAGCAGAATGGTTCTTCAATACTTTATCTGGAGAAGCAGCAGGATTATCTAATGTATCTCGTGTATATTCTGGCGCAGGAAAAATAATACAAGGTCAACCTGATAAAGGTTTGTATGCATTTCTAAAAACTGCTCCACTTGTCGGACCATTTAATAGACTTAATAGGAATATTGCTGAAGGTATATTCGGTAAATCCGAACCGATTAAACCTAAAAAGAAGGAGTATAACTAATGGCAGGAAAAGGTGGTAAAGGCGGAGGTAGCGTAGCACCAGGTGTAACACCTGTTGTAAACGCTGTCGATGAAATGAGAAGTAGACTATATGACTTTGTGCCTACAGCTACAGAGGTTATTGATACTGAACCTGTAATTGAAACACAACCAACAAGCGAAATCGATACTGTGTTAGATGAAGGTAGAACAGATATTGTTGGAGATACACTTACAACTCCTGATCCAGTTGATCCTATTGATATGAATGACCAGGAGTTAGAGCAATATAAACGTGAAAGAGTTTCAGCTTTATCTGAAAAGTTAAACATGGCTGAGCTTCTACCTTCTTCTTATGCAGAGACTTCTCCTATGAATGCTGCATTACAAAGAGCACAGGATACAGGTCAAGCTATTAATGAAAGACTTAATGCTTCTATAACTGAATACAAACAAGGTGAAATTATTAGTGAAGGCTTTGATGAAGCTACTCGAAGTAAAGCTGCACCGGATAAATTTGTACCTGCTAAAAAGGGTGGGATCACAGGAGTTAATTTAACTTCTTTGTTATTTGATCCAGATATATTAGATGCTGGTAAATACGACGAAGCTACAGGTGCAATTAGAGTTGATCCAGAATTAGGTAAAGTTCTATCCTTATCTGTAGAAAGTTATCTTTATAATACTTTAATATCTTCTGATTCTAGTTCAGATGTTGACGATAGTCTTGAAGTTATACCTAATGATATTGAAATTCAAAACATTGAGCCTGAAGCATATAGACCTAAGAAAATATCTAAGTCTAAAGGTAGTGCTATCTTAGGTAAAGAAGTTTATGAAACCTGGAGAAGACAGAAAGCTTTAATGGATGGAGTACCTACAGATACTTACGTACAAGATGCAGGTAATATTTCTCAAGAAACTTTTACTTTACTCGGTGATTTAAGTAAAGAAATGTATAGCGCAGCTAATCCTAATATGCTTTATAGAGATGCGTCAGCTACAGGTATTGATAAAGGACAAGTAGATTTTATTCTTACTCCTGAAGGTATAAGTAATCTTAATACTCTTAACAACAGCTTCAAAGCTTTGTTTGCAAATAAAGAAGTACCTCCTCAGAATCAACCAACTGGTCAGCTTGCTTACGAAGGACAAAGATATACTCGTAAAAGAACTACTGTTATGGATAAAGATTTAGGCGATATGTCTTTGATAGAGCAATCAGTTAGAAACTATAACAGCATAGGTCTTATCAGTGATCCTAATAGAGAAGCATTATCTTTAATGTTTGCTATGCAAGCCTTACAAAACTTTAATGGTAATACTGATAACGGAAGTAATTACTATGCAGATATGTTTGAAGTAGGTGAGAAAAGAATAAGAAAAGCAGAGCAACAGAAGAGAGCTTATGAAGTTGAACTAGCTGATCTCATGGCTGATCCTGAAGCTAACGCTGATAGAATCTTAGCATTAGATGATGTCATATCTAAATATGATCCTATGCAAATAGTTCAACAAGAACGAGAGCAAATGTTTAATTTAATAGGAGCTATATCTAGGTACGGTGATAAAGTTAACTACATTACTTATGCTGTGCAAGCTTTAACAGGTCGTACTCATGTTCAACAAACGTTATATAATCCACAATCACATAAGATAATACGTAGTGTTGTTGGTAGTGGTAACGTGTTCACATTTAAACCTAGATCTAGTAGTAAATTAGAAACTAATTGGAAGGAGATAATAGCTGCAAGGATATTGACAGATCCTCTAGTAGCAGCGGATCCTGATGCTAAGACTATAGATAAACTGTCTACAACACAACGCCTGAGAATATTTGAAGAGCAAAGAAGAAATAAATCTTCTTCTTATTGGAAGGCAGTTACTTTTGGTCAAGCTTTAATTAATGCTGAGAGTAATTTCAATGTTACTAAGGCTAAAGAGAATATACAAAGATTAAGTAATGCTAAGTCTTTACAAGAGATCAATGCTATTAAACAAGATATTAGTAATAGTAACTTGTATTCTATAGATCCTCTATCTGAATTCTCTGATCTTAAGAAGGATCTAGCAAGTCATGATAAAGAAGCTCCTATGTATGCTGATTATTATATGGATCTAGCTAAATATGAAAAAGCTGCAGCTAATAATTCACAGTTTTCTACATCTATAACTGTAGAAATTGATGGCCGTACGCACGGTCCTGCTACTAATGCTGCATTGATTGGTGTTTATGAAATGGCACAGCGTGCTGGTTTACTAAGAGATCAAGACTACTATGCTACAGACTTACCAGATTTACGCGATGCTATGGGTACAGATATGTTATCTAAGTTTAGTGAATTTCAAGGTACACTATATCCAGAACATCAGCAAGGAGTATATAAACAACTACTTGAATTAGCTATTGGTGATAGGAATATCTTCCTTAAAAAATCTCCTATGACTATGGGATATGGGCAAGAGATTGAATCACTTAAGCAACATGTAAAAGAAGTTATAGATACAGGTAAATCTTCTGAACAAATACAGATGTTAATTAATCAGCATGGAATTTCTCAACCTGCGGCTTTGTTATTCTTACATACAATGCTTGTTGATTCTATATTTAATATCTTAAGTAATCACGTTATAGCTGCTGGTAAAGTTATGAAAGCTAATGCACTGTATGCTCAGATGACAGACATACCACTAGTATTTACTAATGCTATGGGTTTTAAATCTTATGCAGCAGGTAAAGAAAGCTTTATTGATAAATCATATAATTATAAGATCAGTCCTGAAGAAGATACAGGTCAAGTACAAAACATAACGACTCAGTTCTACGGTTCTAAAGTATCTGGCTCTGCTATACGCGAAGATCTAGGTCCTGGCGGTTTCGGAGGTAGAATACAAGCTATTGGTGTTCAAGCTTACGATGGAAATATGGTTGCTCGCACAGGTACAGGAGCTTCTTGGAAAAGAATATCTGAAGAAGCTAAACAGAACAGAGCTAAAGGAGCATTTATGCTTCCTATATTTGATGCTTTTGTTACTGATCTTGGTTCTTATGAAGCTGTACGTAGAGAGTCTAATAAAAATTGGGCTGATAGTATAAGAGATCATAGTTATCTTACTTCAGTTACTGATGAATGGTATTCTAAAGCTTTAAAAGATTATAAAGCTAAGATGACAGGAGCTAATGCTAATGTAAAAGTTAATTGGGAAGCTGCTAGAAGAGGAGAGGGTGAGCATAAAGGTCTTGCTTACTTATTTACTACAGTAGTTAAAAAGGATGGAACTCTTGGCAAAGACATATATCTTACTGATGCTATATCAAGATCTCAAAGCGTGCCTCCTATGGGTAAAGCGATACAAGGTATAGGATCAGACGCAAAGCTAGTAAAACTTAGACAACCTGAAACTACTGAAGCTTATAAAGATCGTACAGGATTAATGGCTTACGAAAAAAGAAAGTCTATATTAAATGCTATAAAGAAGGCTGGTATACCTAGTCCGCTGTATTCAAAATCTTTAACTAACAGAGAGATATATGAAATAACTAAGATAATTAACGATCATATTAATTTAAGTTCTAGAAATGCTCAACTATCAAGAGTTACTAATGCTAATAAAGCTAAGATATTTAAAGAAGTAGATAGACAAAAGTTTACGTCTCAAAATATTGGATAAAAAAATTGCCCCTAAGAGTACCATTACGGTATTCTTAGGGGCTTTTTTATTTCTTAAATTTTCTACCTTGAAAGAAAACTATTGTATTAATTATAGTATTAAGTGTGATAGCTATTAACAACCACAATTCCCACCAGCTAGGCATATACAGTTCCATTTATAATCCTTTAATTTTCTTTCATTTGTTTCATGGCGTGAGCTTTCCATATACCAGCAGGTTGCTTACCGTCCTTACCCTCACTGTTATAGTAATCTATTATTCTATTGTATTCGTTATCAATTATTAATAAATCTAATTCTCTATCAGTCATTGTGTCTGCCAAAGTCGGATCCATTTTTAATTCACTTAACGCTGTTTTATTATCTGGCTCTATACCTAGTCTTACTGGTAGTATTCCTTTACGCGAAGAAGTATTCACTGTCTTGCACCTCTCTTATCTCCAAAGATCCTGTCCTTGGTTGTGTATAGTTAAAATTATCTGAGTTTGTAATAATCATACGTTCAATAATAGTAAAGTAATTTCTATGATCGTACATATGTATGAACTCATCTTTGATTATCTGCAGTAACTCATCAACATCACATGCGTGTACGCTGAATGAATCATGGATAGCACCGAAGTCTCCATCCCATTGTTGTATTACGTTAGCCATATGCGCAGCATCCATTGAGTGCACAAAGTTAGGAGATATACCAGACATAAATGATTTGATTTTAGGTTTGTCTGTATTCTCTTTGCCAACATGTTGTATGCGTATAGTATCTGTTACTTCTTCTGTTCCGTCCTCTTTTCTAATAACAGGTTTAATTTCTCTTTGACTGCAGCTTATGATAGCCTTCTCTTTGAATTCATTATCTATGAATGCTTCATATATAACTGGGAAACCGCTAGGTGTTTTCCATCTTATAGATTTTTGTTTAGTTTCTTTAGCAAAGTCAGAAGCAATCTCTGCTTCAGCTAT